>Ga0304730_1000029_pt1 | contig 171953 bp, 174 predicted proteins | sample M_130628_MF_Meta_FD_190474 | JGI IMG/M metagenome (GOLD analysis project Ga0304730, IMG submission 190474) | Freshwater microbial communities from Lake Montjoie, Canada to study carbon cycling - M_130628_MF_MetaG (v2) (version 2) | ecosystem: Environmental > Aquatic > Freshwater > Lake...
TTATTACGAACTAAAAGTTTACCAAGATTGAAAAGTGATGTGGTGGTTTTTTCATTCACCAATCCACCATAACAAGGTAATGATATAAGAATACTCATAAATTAAGAAGTTTTTTGTTTTCCTGCGACTTGTATTTCTATTGCGTATGGTGTGTTAGTAATCGCAAAAATTGACTGACCGATACCAATTCTCTTCGGTGCTTCGCAAAGTTCAATTGAAGAGTTCTTTGGAATTACCATATTATAGGCCAACCAAGAGAAGATTGTATCACTATTACCAATACCTACGGAGACTGGATAATCACCACCAGGATAGACTAATCCATCAGAAATATTTGCAACTCTTATGGACTGAATAATTGATGGATAAGTATTTCCAGTTCCATAATAAGCAACCGGAATTGTAGAAAGTCCAGCAGTTACAGATGTAATAGTTGAAGAGGCAGCAGAAACAGTTCCAGTACCATTCAGATATGCAGTATCCGTAGAAGATTGATACACAATCGTTGCTTGTAATGCACCGTCTTGTGGAACAACGACTTCTGTGAATGAAAGTGATGTAGATGCAAGTGCTACCGTTGCTGGTCTTGTCATTGGAATTGTTAATGCACCTGGAGTATAACCAACACCCACAAAAGTATTAGTTTGAATACCAGTATTATTACCAGTTGGTTGAATTAACATTCCAGAAGAAAGGAAGTTTGTAATCGCAGCACCTGCAGTAACTGTAAGAATGTTAGAGTTTGCTGTTTGCGAAATTGCTGCGGTTGATGTTGAACCAATACCAGTACCAGCACCAGTAGATTGTAACACAATACTATCCAGTGCATTGAGAACCATTGGTTGTTTTAAGAGTTCAACAGCAGAACCCACAGGAACTGGAAGTCTGGATGAAACCTTGGATACTGGTGAGAACCAAGCAGTACCACTTACTGCCTGACCTGCAATTGGTTTGCTAAGTGTAATATTATTTCCATCTACGCTGGTGACATAAGTATTGTACTGGAATCCGGCAGTTGAACCAATACCTGTAGTTTCTCCAATATTTCCTTGTCCTGTAACAGCCATACCAACAATAATACTACTTGCGGAACCAACTGTGATTGTGTTGATTCCTGCACCACCACCTATACTAATAGTTGCTGGAACTTTTCTTGCATTCATTACAAAACCAGCAGTGATTTCGGCATCACCATTGGATATGTTTGTAACGTGAATTGAATGAACAAGATATTTGTTTGAACCAGAAGGAAGTGTTGTAATTTGAGTAACTGTTGTACCAACACCAACAATATCTAATGTTCCTGTTGGTTGAACGTAAATTACATTGTCAATCGTTGTATCAAACTTACCAGAACCACCAGCAGCTGCAGTTGCCCATAAAGTTCCAGTTATAGTTGACTGAAGAACCTGACCTGTTGTTCCTGGTTGATTGGTAGAATCATAGATAGCACCAGTAACTCTTGCATTACCTTGAACTTGTAAAGGATATGCTGGAGTTGTGGTTCCAATACCAAGATTACCAGATACATAGGCACCACCAGTTACTTGAAGTGGTTGTCCTGCAGTTCCTGTTGATGTTCCCGTTCCTACTAATATGGGCCCATTAACGAATGTAGAAATACCAGAAACATTTAACTGTTGTGATGTTAAGTTGGTTGCACTAGTAACACCTAAAGTACTGATACCAGAAACTCGAATACCAGAAGAACTTAATGTTACGGCAGAACCTACAACAACACTTGTATCAATCGTTGCGGTTCCGTAAATTCTTGTACCAGACTTAAGTTGTGCCATTTCTTATGCTTGTGCCTCCGTCCAGGAAAGTCTTGTAGCAACATTTGCTTGAGAATTTGACAAATTGGTTGCAACAATTGTAAGAGTATCAGGTCCATCAGGATATATATTCGTTCCTGATGTTGCTGCTCCACCACCAAGAATACAATTTCCCAAGTCACGAACTTGTGAAAGGTCAACACTACTTGTTCCAGATACGAAGAAACCAGCAGTAATTTCACCACCACTTACCTGAACTCCTGTTGCTCCACCTACATTTTGATAATCAGCAATTTGTGCCAAACTAGAGTTCTGAACTCCTGTAATATTACCAACGGCATTCGTCCAAGTTGCTGAAGTACTTGGAGTTGTATTCAAATATGCTCTTACAAGAATATTGGAGTTTGCTGTAAGTACCGTAAGGTCAAGAGAACGAAGAACCAACTGCATTCTATTGATAAGTTCTCTTGACCCAAATGTTGCACCAATACCATTATCAACTGATGGTGCAACACGAATTGCAACAAGTGCTCTTGATGAACCAGTATTTCCTGATACAGCAAGTGTTGTAATACCAACCTGTCCATAAGTAAAGACCAAAGATTTATCATCATCAAATCTTCCGTCCATAATTACACTTGTACCCCAGTGAGAGATTGAAGGACCATAAGTTGGATATGCAAGTTCAACTGCTGTTGGGTCAGTTGCAGAGTATGTAAATGCTACTCCAACTGGTGAACCCATTGGAACTGCTAACACTGTTGGGTTTGCTGATGTTGCTGCCTGACTTAAATAAACAGTTCCAACACCAAGAGCACTAATGTAAGTACCATCAGGGAAAGATGTACCTCCAGCACCTACAATTCTTTGTCCTACTTGTAAGTTTGTAGTCGTTCCTGCTGCCACATTAGAACCTGCTGCAACTGTAAGAGAAAGAGAAGCATTACCGGATTTTCCTCTGATGACTCCAGTAAATGCGGTTGTGCCAATACCAGAATAATTCACATATTCATAAGTTTCAGAATTTCTGATGACCAATGTTCCAGCAGTTGGGAAACCTGCAGTACTTGCAATTCCAACAAAAGTATCAGATGCTCCTACACTATTATTGATTTGAGTTGTTGGTGGTCTGCTCTCACTTTCATATCGTGCTGGTAAGTTTCCAGAACGCATATATGCTTCGGTATTCACATTATTGTTTATGACCTTATGGCAATAGATTACATCACCAGTTGGACCTCTAAATCCCCAACGAATAAATCCTGCACCATACCAAGAATAGTCCATATAGAACATCTGCATCTTGGTGAGGTCAATATTATAACCAGAAGGTCCAGTACCATCACATTTATCAATATTCCAAGTTGATTGTGGATATTTTGTATCCACAGTTCTTGAAATGATTACAAAATCAGCAGTTGCTCCTCTATATGAAGGAGAAATCGTCATACTTGTATCACTTGCAATATCAACAACACGATAGGATTGACCACGAAGAACAATAAAATCTCCAATTGTTAATTGCTTTGCAAATGCCGTTGGAAATGTTGAGTTTGTTTGTGTTACTGTATTAATACCACTAATAACACTTACCTTTCCTGAAAGTTGGAAAGTAGAACTTCTACGAACTGCATAAAGTGTTTGTCCATCAAACTCAAAGAAGATACCATTTTGTGAATCAAAAGTTCCAAGACGATTTGCACATCCATACCAACTTGTAACATTACAACTATAAGGACCAGAAGCAGTTGTGGAAGTAAGTCCTGCTGTTGCAGTCACTTGAAAAGTATTATATCCTGTTACGGAAGTTACACTATAAGTTCCATTATATCCAGTTTCATTTGCACCAGAAATTATGATTTGAGTTCCGGGAGTTGCTGCCTGAATATTATGCTGCTCTTTTGTCTGCACAGTAATCGTACTTCCAATGCTAATTGCAGAAGCAGTTAAAGAGTCAATTTGAAGATTTGGTTTCAGAATTGTACCAGAACTAACTTGAATACCTTTACCTGATTGATAGCGGAAATATCTTCTTGTCTGACGAGTTGCCGTTTCAAAATTTGATTGAGCATTACTTGAAAAAATGACTCCACCATCAAAAGGACGATGTAAGAATTGCCCCTGTGGTCTTACATAAACTAAACCATTAGATGGAGTTCCTGCTGGTGCAGTATTTGCATAATAAGTAAAGGTTCTTGAACTGGTGATACCAGCAACAAAGAAAGAGCCATTTGCATTTACCTGATTAGTTCCAACAATTGCAACCTCATTTCCAATTGCAAGTCCGTGTGGGATTGTTGTGGTTACAGTGACTGCAGTTCCAACACTTGCAAAAGTTGGAGTTGTACCAATTGCAGCATTAGTGTAAACTGTTCCACTGTAAATAATAGTTTTATTAGGGTCAAAAATTTGAGTAACAGTTCCAGTATTTGTTGCTCTTGCAGTATATGTAAAGTTTGTATTACCAGCACCTACACTTTCTATAACAAAGTTTCCATTTGCAATATTCAAATAAGTATCCTGAACCGTAATTGCAGTTCCAATTCCAGGGACTGATGATGTTCCACTTGCACCAACCACAACTGTGACAGTTCTGGAACTAGTTGGTAGTGTCATCGTACCAATTCCAGATATACCAACAGAAGAAGAAAAGGAAAATGGACGATTGTTAATTGTTGCAAGATTTTCCCACTTGGAAACTTGAGTACCATATTCAAAGTCAGTATCAATCAGTGCCTGTGGTGATGATGTACGAAACTTATTTACGGGGTCTTGATAAACTTCAGAAGGAGTAAACTTCTCATCATATTCGTCTATAATGATTTGAAGTTTATCAGTACTACTCATTGAAGTAGTACTATAATTCAATACGACTGTGGTTGTGTTCGTACCACCAGTGGTTGATACAGTATAAGAAGTTGCCTTTAAGTTTTGGTCTGAGAAATTATAAATTACAGTGTTCGTCGTTACATTCGTAATCAGTATTAATCGTTCTCTCGGAATAGCACGAGGAATAACTACACTACCCACACCACTTGCACCTGGAGTAAATGTATATCCAGTTTCTAAAATTGCCTTCCTTGCCATAATTATTGAATACCTTTGCTATATTTATACATTAGTAAATAGTCGTAATTTCATCAATCTCATTATAAACAATCACATTACCATTAAGTTCTTGTCTCATAAATTTTCCTTGGCCTGGACCAAATAAGACGCCACCAAATTCATCATATATTGGGTCATAAGGAGCAAAGACATTTGCGCTGAGTGTTGTTGTTCCGACTCCAACATTTTCTTTAAACTCCAATGCAGTATAAGTTCCCAATCCACTGACACCTGCTTTTGCATAAGTTTCGGTTAAATCTCCAACATTAGTTGCTGGAAATTGTCTATAAGCACCTAAACCCCAAATAATTCTTACTGCACCAACACCACCAACACTTCCATATCTACCTAGATCGCCTCCACCACCTCCTCCACCACCAAAGTTTCCACCACCAACTAATATACTTCCAGCACCTGCAGTAGTTGAACCATTTTGACCACCACTACCTCCAGTACCTGGATTATTACTACTACCACCATTTCCACTTGCGCCTTGGCCAAGTATCCCAACACCACCACCACCAGTACTAGCAGATACATGACTTCCACCGCCACCTCCGCCGCCGCCAGATCCATTTGCTCCAGCACCACCAGATCCGCCAGCACCACCATTACCACTATATCCACCGGCCCCTCCTCCTCCGCCGGATCCTGAAACACCGGTGCCTCCGGCACCACCATTACCACCAGTTCCAACAATCACTGTTCCACCAGTACCACCATTAAAATTACCATTAACAGTAAGACTATTTCCCTTTTGCCCACCACCTGCTTCTACAAGAGAAATTGCTCCCCTCTTCACATAACTATTTCCACCATTACTTGCCGTACTTGTAGGAACAATGCCCGGTTGTCCAGATGTGCCAACTCCTACCGTTAATGTTTCTCCAGGTGTAACTAAAATACTATTCACATATGCTAGAGCACCACCGCCACCTCCACCTTTAGCAGGAACGCCATTATCTCCACCTCCTCCTCCACCACCACCAACAGTAACCACACTAATAGTATCAACACCAGTAGGCACAGTCCAACTAAAAGTTCCTGGAGTTATGAAAGAACTTTGCCCCGCAGAAACTATATAACCAACTTCATTAAACTCACCAGTAACAATCATTGACCCAAATTGGTCTAATCTTCCTACAACTGGCATAATATTATCCTGCTACGAAGTCCAAACTATTTGTAGTTGAGTTGTACTGTATATAGAAGTTGGTTGATCCTGCAGTTCCACCAAATCGCATTTTACCAGTTGATTGAACTCTAGCATCACCAGAAACATCTACTGCAAAGGAAGGTGCCGTAACCGCAACACCAACATTAGAAGACACATAAGCACCACCAGTAACTTGAAGTGGTTGTGATGTAGTTCCTGTAGAAGTTCCACCACCAATCAAAGTTGTAGATTGAAGTGTTGTTATACCTGATACATTTAACTGCTGTGAAGTTAGATTAGTGGTACTTGTAACTCCTAAAGTACTGATACCTGATACATTTAACTGCTGTGAAGTTAGATTAGTGGTACTTGTAACTCCTAAAGTACTGATACCTGATACATTTAACTGCTGTGAAGTTAGATTAGTGGTACTTGTAACTCCTAAAGTACTGATACCTGATACATTTAAAGTTTGTGATGTTAAGTTGGTTGTACTTGTAACACCAAGAGTTGTTATACCCGATACATTTAACTGTTGTGAAGTTAGATTAGTAGTACTGGTAACACCAAGAGTTGTTATACCAGAAACATTAAGTTGTTGTGATGTTAGGTTGGTTGTTGAAGTAACACCTAATGTTGAGACGCCAGTAACATTAAGTTGTCCTAATGTACCAACAGAAGTAAGTGATGAGTTTACAACACCACTTCCTAATGTATTATTGGTAATGACTGAAGTACCATTAATCTTATAATCATTTCCTGTGGTTACATTAATACCGCCAGAAGTAGTGACACCTGTGAAGCTTGCCGTAGTACCAAATAAAGATGCCGTATGAGTTGTTATACCAGCAAATGTAGAGATTCCAGAAACATAAGCACTTGATGCAGTAATGATTCCGAGAGTTGTTATACCTGATACATTTAACTGTTGTGAAGTTAAGTTTCCAGTGAAGTATCCACTACCATCAACCCAAAGTTTTGATGTTGGATTTGCAGTCCCCAATCCAATATTAAAATTACTATTACCAGTAATCCAAGAATTAGAACCAGAACCAATGTTTAATTGATCAGAACCATTGATTAATGGTAATTGAACACTATAACCAATGGCAACATTTCTATCACCATCAATTTGAGTACATGCCGCATTAGAACCTAAGAAAGTATTATTACATCCATTACTCATATTGTATCCAGTATTATTGCCGAAGAAACTATTATTTTGTCCAGAAAAACTATAATATCCTGCACAATTACCAAAGAAGTTATTATTAGATCCACTGTCGTTAAGAAGTCCAGAATATTGACCAAAGAAATTATTACAACCTCCAGAGGTGTTAGAAAATCCAGAATATTGACCAAAGAAATTATTATAATTTCCACAAGTGTTTAAATATCCCGCACTATTACCTAAGAAGTTATTATGATTTCCAATGGTATTTGAACATCCTGCACCACGACCAAAGAAGTTATTACAAGATCCAGTGGTGTTACATTTTCCTGCTTCAGAACCAGCAAAGAAGTTATGAGTACCAGAAGTAATAGAACGTCCAGTATTAGTATCACCAATTCTTATGTTATTATTAGTGAATATTACTGTTCCACCAATATTAACAGTACTTGATAATGTACTAATACCAGAAATACTTAAGGAAGTACCTACTAAATTAGTACCACTAATACTTCCACCAACAAATTCTCCATACTGACTACTAAAGATTCTATTGGCAGTTAAGATTCCAGTGAAGTATCCACTACCATCAACCCAAAGTTTAGATGTTGGATTTGTAGTTCCAATACCAACAGAACCGCCAATATAAACACTAGAGTTAATACCAGAAACCTGAAGAACTTGTCCTGCAGTTCCTGTAGAAGTTCCACCACCAATCAAAGTTGTAGATTGAAGTGTTGTTATACCTGATACATTAAGTTGTTGTGAAGTTAGATTAGTGGTACTTGTAACTCCAAGAGTTGTTATACCCGATACATTTAATTGTTGTGAAGTTAGATTAGTGGTACTAGTAACACCTAAAGTACTGATACCCGATACATTTAACTGTTGTGAAGTTAGATTAGTGGTACTTGTAACTCCAAGAGTTGTTATACCCGATACATTTAATTGTTGTGAAGTTAGATTAGTTGTTGAAGTAACACCTAATGTAGTAATACCTGATACATTAAGTTGTTGTGATGTTAAGTTGGTTGCTGATGTAATTCCTAAAGTACTGATACCAGAAATATAAGCACTACCTTGAACAGTTAAGGTTGATGTTGGATTTGTGGTTCCAATACCAACGGAACCATTAAAGTAACCACCACTATTAACTTGAAGTCTTTGTGATGCAGTTCCTGTTGATGTTGCTGAACCAATTAATACTGGCCCATTGGCGAATGTTGAGATTCCAGTAACGCTGAGTGCAGTACCTACTAAGTTAGTACCAGTGATGCTACCAACAAAATATCCATCACCATTGACCCAAAGTTTTGATGTTGGATTTGTGGTTCCAATTCCAAGATTACCAGAAGAGTCAAATCTACCAGATTCTAATGGAGTAATAGAATTACCAGTAGAACCAATTGCTGCACGATAAAATACGTGTCCTCCAGATAAGAATTGAACCCAAGAAGCAACATCAGTTGTATCATAAGTCCAGGCATTTAATGCACTTGGTTTTGCATTATATCCAACAACACCATAAGAAGTACCAGCAGTACCAAAGATGATACTACCAACACGACCTGCTTTGTTCAATGATGCAGCACCAGCATCTATTGCATAAGATGGAGTAAAGTTTCCAATTGCAAGACTTCCAGAATTTAATATAAAATTATTAGAAGTATCAAAGTTTGCGTGTGATAAATCTGTTTGGGCAAATGTTATACTTTTTCCACTTGGTCTATTGATAATTAAATTATTAGTTGATGTGGATAAAATATTATAATCAGCAGTTGCTGTGCTCCCATTTAATGTTATTGCATTTGCAGTAGCATATTGCTTACCAATTAAAATATTTGCACTATTTCCAGCAACAGTTAAGGTTGCTGTTGGATTTGTGGTTCCTATGCCAACAGAACCACCAGAAGTTGTCGTAATAATAGTTCCACCAGTTCCAACATTAAGTGTTGCTGTTGTTGTAACTCCAGTAAAACTTGCTTGAGTACCAAATAGAGATGTAGTATGAGTTGCTATACCAGCAAAGGTAGAGACTCCAGAAACATTTAAGTTTGTTGCGGTAATGAATCCTACAGTTGTAATACCAGATACATTTAACTGTTGTGATGTTAGATTAGTTGTTGAAGTAACACCTAAAGTACTGATACCTGAAATATAAGCACTACCTTGAACAGTTAAGGTTGATGTTGGATTTGTGGTTCCAATACCAACGGAACCATTAAAGTAACCACCACTATTAACTTGAAGTGCTTGCGATGCAGTACCTGTTGTTGTTGAGGTGTTGATTAAAAAGTTTCCTGATGCATCAATTACTTGTCTATAAAGACTAGCAGCATTATCCCAAATGTAGAAGGTATTTGGTGAAGATGGATTGGATGAACCTCTTGCACCTATTTCCCAATCATTTCCATTTGTAAGAAATTTTAATGTAGTTCTTGCAGTTGTACTAGTTGATTCAATTGTAAGAATATCATCAGTACCAACAATATGTGTTTTATATTGTGGATTTGTAGTTCCAATGCCAACAGAACCACCAATATAAACACTAGAGTTAATACCAGAAACCTGAAGAACTTGTCCTGAAGTTCCTGTTGATGTTCCACCACCAATCAAAGTTGTAGATTGAAGTGTTGTTATACCAGAAACATTTAACTGTTGTGATGTTAGGTTGGTTGTTGATGTAATTCCTAATGTAGTAATACCTGATACATTAAGTTGTTGTGACGTTAAGTTAGTTGTTGATGTAATTCCTAATGTAGTAATACCAGAAACATTTAACTGTTGTGACGTTAAGTTAGTTGTTGATGTAATTCCTAATGTAGTAATACCTGATACATTAAGTTGTTGTGACGTTAAGTTAGTTGTTGATGTAATTCCTAATGTTGATACTCCAGTAACATTAAGTTGCCCTAGTGTTCCAACAGAAGTGAGTGATGAATTAACAACACCACTACCCAAAGTATCATTAGAAAGTACAGAAGTTCCATTAACCCGATAAACTTTACCAGAAGCAACATCAAAGTCTTCACTAGACTTAAGTGCTGTAGAACTATTACTCCAAGTTAATGTTTTTCTTATACCAATAGAACCAATACCAATACCAGCACCATCAAGAAGTGCATTTGTTCCTACTGTAGTTGCAATACCAACATTAAAGTCAGCCAGTTCAATAGTTGTTGAGTTAACAATAAATTGAGTACCATCAACATACAAATCACCTTTAATTCGTACTGCACCAGTATTATCTCCAACCGCAGCAGGGTCTATCGTGAGAGTTGCCGGACCACTAATAGTATTTGTATTGATATTAATACCAGTACCAGATGCACCAGTAGAAAGTTGAGACGCAGTTATAATACCAGAAGCAGCATTAATACCTGATGCATTAATTGTAACTCCAGAACCAACTACAATACTTGTTGCTGTTGCAGCACCTAATGCAGGAGTGACTAGAGTTGGACTTGTAGCAAATACAGCAACACCAGAACCAGTTTTGTCTGATAATGCTGTTGCAAGATTAGAAGAACTAAAGGAACCTAATGATGTTGTGGTGTTATTGGATGTAATAACACCAGTTAAGTTTGGTATATTAGTTGTTGATGTTGCTGTTCCAGTAAGAGCACCAACAAATGTTGTTGCTGTAACGATACCTGATACATAAGCACTTGATGCAGTAATGAATCCAACTGTTGTAATACCTGATACATTTAATTGTTGTGAAGTTAGATTAGTTGTTGAAGTAACACCTAAAGTACTGATACCTGATACATTTAATTGTTGTGAAGTTAGATTAGTGGTACTTGTAATTCCTAAAGTACTGATACCTGATACATTTAACTGTTGTGAAGTTAAGTTGGTTGCTGATGTAACACCTAAAGTACTGATACCAGAAACATTAAGTTGTTGTGATGTTAGATTAGTGGTACTTGTAACTCCAAGAGTTGTTATACCCGATACATTTAATTGTTGTGAAGTTAGATTAGTGGTACTTGTAACTCCTAAAGTACTGATACCAGAAACATTAAGTTGTTGAGAAGTTAAATTAGTTGCTGAAGTAACACCTAAGGTACTAATACCAGAAACATTAAGTTGTTGTGATGTTAGATTGGTTGTTGATGTAACACCTAATGTAGAAACACCAGTAACATTAAGTTGTCCTAATGTTCCAACAGATGTTAGAGAAGAGTTGACAACATTAGTACCTAAAGTATTATTACTAAGAACCGAAGTACCATTAATCTTATAATCATTTCCTGTGGTTACATTAACTCCACCAGAAGTTGTAACTCCAGAAACATAAACATTGGATGCAGTAATAAATCCAACTGTTGTAATTCCTGAAGAAACATAAAGTTGAGTTACTGATGCAATACCACCTATAACTGATGTAGAAGTACCAGCATTAGTAGCATATGTTGCTATACCACTTGAAGTTGCATAAGTACTTACTCCAGCATTAGTTGCATAAGTAGCAATACCACTTGAAGTTGCATAAGTTGCTACGCCAGCATTAGGTGCATATGTAGAAATTCCTGATGATGTTGCATAAGTTGATATACCAGAACTTGTAGAGTATCCAGCAATTGTTGCATAAGTGGCAATACCTGATGATGTTGCATAAGTTGATATACCACTTGAAGTTGCATAAGTACTTACTCCAGCATTAGTTGCATAAGTCGCTATACCACTTGAAGTTGCATAGGTTGATACACCTGCATTACTTGTATAATCTAAGAATGAAATTGTTGCTATACCCAAAGTAGAAGCAACAGAAACTATATTACCAACAAAATTTAATTGTGTAAAACCATTTGCATCACCGATTAATGTTCCTTCATCAAAAATACTAAGTCCAGTAATAGCATCAGCAGGAGCAGCAGGAACCCAATTTGGAGGATTGCTAATACCATTTGATTTGAGAATATATCCAGAAGTACCATTTGCCAAAAATGCTGTGGTATCAGCGGAAGACTGATAAACTAGATTTCCATTCAAACCACCTTTAATATTTGTTGATATACCAGCATCAGTTGCATATGTTGCAGTACCAGAAAATGTAGTAGCAGTTATAATACCAGTAGAATAGATATTACCTGCAGTTACAAATCCCAAAGTACTGATACCAGAGATACTTAATGATGTACCTACAATATTAGTACCACTAAAAGAACCACCAATTAATGAACCATTAACATAAAATCCATCAGAAGCAGTAACACTACCAATAAAATTTCCACTACCAACAACATGTAGTTTTGATGTTGGATTTGTGGTTCCTAATCCAACAGAACCAGAAACATATGCGCCACCAACAACTTGAAGTCTTTGTGATCTTGTTCCTGTTTCTGTTCCTCCACCTATAAGAACTGAACCATTAGTGAATGTAGAAATACCAGAAACATTTAACTGTTGTGATGTTAAGTTGGTTGCTGATGTAACACCTAAAGTGCTGATACCTGATACATTAAGTTGTTGTGATGTTAGGTTGGTTGCTGATGTAATTCCTAAAGTGCTGATACCAGAGATACTTAATGATGTTCCTACTACACTAGTACCACTAATAGATCCACCAACAAATTTGGTGGAAGATAATACTCCAACAAAATATCCATCACCATCAACCCAAAGTTTTGATGTTGGATTAGTTGTTCCAATACCAACAGAACCACCAATATAAACACTTGAGTTAATACCAGTAACCTGAAGAACTTGTCCTACAGTTCCTGTAGAAGTTCCACCACCTATAAGAACTGGTCCATTAGAGAATGTAGAAACACCAGCAATACTTAAAGAAGTACCTACTAAAGCAGTAGCATTAATAGCACCACCAATTAATGAACCATTAACATAAAATCCATCAGCAGAAGTAACACTACCAATAAAATATCCACTGCCACCAACCCAAAGTTTAGAAGTAGCGTTGGTGGTTCCTACACCAACATTACCAATAACTTCTAATACTGTATTATTTTCAGTATAAGAACTTACACCAATTTTAATATTTTTTTGGCGGTTGCTGAGATATTTTGTCATTATCTTTAGTTAAGGGTTTCTAGTATACTTGCAATAAATTTTAAGTCTGTTCCATTACTTCCAGATAATACCATGATATCTCCAGCTTCAAGAACAAGTTTTCCAGAAAGAAGATTTGCAGTATCACTAGAAGAAATTGGAAAAGACTTCAATATTTCAGTTGTAACAATTCCAACTCCTCCAGATACATTTCTTCGGTGAGATAATGAAACATCTTGAGAGTAATTTCCAATATTAGCCACTTGTGCTAACAGAACAACTCCAGTATAACCAACAGGTGCAGTATAAATTCCTACTGGACTCGTTTGTACAACTGATGTAATTGATTTAAAAACATTTAATGCTAATGCCATTTTTTATTCTCCTCCTAATGCTAGAATGAATGGTGTCATTGTTGAAAATAAACTCTTAGAATAGAAAGTACCAGAAATAGTTCCGGTTTGTTGATTAATAGAAACACCATCTCCTATTCGGAAATTACCAGATTGGTCTGTACTTGTGTATACAACTAATCCACCATTTCTAGAATCAGTCTCATTATCTTGAATTGGAACTCCACCAGAAGAAGGAAGTGCAGATGCAATTTCAATTCCAGAACCAATATATTCAAATGAATGTCCAGATGCTAGAACTCTACTTTGCTTATGAAAGAAAACTTCAGTACCAACACCCAAAGAATAAGGAAGATTCTCACTCACAGTAATTGTATAAACATTATTAGAAATTGGTGTAGAATTCAAAACAGAATAATAAGTAGGCACCAACTCAACTGTTGCTGTTGCATTATTTATTCCAACATTAGGAGAAGCAATTGTAATTGTTGGTGGTGAAGTATATCCACGACCATTAGATACAAGTTCAAATCCAATAACAGAACCGTTACTTATTTCAGCAACTGCTGTAGCAGGAACTCCCCAAGTTGTATCAGGTTCAGAAATTGTTACTATTGGTGTAGAAGTATATCCAGTTCCACCAGACCCTACAGTTATTTTTCCTACGGAATAATATAAATCACCAAAATAAACAACTTGACCATCAAATGGTCTTATAACATTTACTTTAGCATTTCCAGTATTTGGAACATAAGTATGTGGTTGAGTTGCAACACCAACATTCATTGTAAATACTGTACTTGCCATTGAGACTGATGGAAGACCAGTCAAACTTCCTTGTCCAAGAAATGTAGTAAGAATTCCAACAAGATTATCAATATTAGATTTTACATTCGCACAAGATGCTGGATCAGTATTGAATCCAGTTACAGGATCAGCGGCAATTGTCAGATCTTTTACATTTAATTGATTATTGATTGCAAGTTTAGAATAATCACGAACTGCTTGAAAAGCAGTAATAGAAGTTGTAATACCAATGTTTAGTGGAGTTCCAGAACTATCAAAATAAATTTTAGTTGCAGCAAGAATACTTTTATTTGTAAAGTTTGTAACATCAGAAGCAACAGCATCCACAATATATCCAATATCTCTTCTACACTTAGATTCACCTGTTAGGAAAGTTCCACCATTTAATGTTATTCCATTAATAATATTTAAATTACCTGCACCAATTGATTGAGTTGCAATACCAACAAGGGTACTAATAGTTGTTTGAACATTAGAACAAGATGCTGGAGATGTATTAAATCCGGTTACTGGATCTGCAGTAATTGTTAAATCTTTTATTGTAAGTTGATTAGTAATTGCCCTCTTACAATAGTAACCAGCAGATGTAAATCCAACAATTGATGGTGTTTCTTCTCCAACTAATCCATTAGCAATTGGAACACCTGCACCATCAAAATATTGCTTTGTGAATGCAATGGTATATGAGTTTCCTCCAGTAAATAGATCAGTAGAAATAGCATCTACAAAATATCCAAGATCTCTTTTACATTTTGTTTGAGTACCAGAAATTGAAGGATATTGTGCTACGGTATCGTTCCACGCACTGTTAACAATCTCGGTTTTATTTTGTTGAATTAAACGATATGAATCTTTATAACGATAAGAAGCATCACTTGCAGAATCACCAAGAAAAACAAAATCTGGATGATTGAGTGCAATTGATGCAAGAGACTTATCTACAATCTCAGTTTTATTTGCTGTGATTAAATTTCCTGCATCAACGTATCTTCCTGGTGCAACTGTTTTAATTTCAAAAATATATCCATTCTGACCACTTGGATAATATCGTGTTCCTGGTTCATAAGAACAAGTAAATCCAAGTCCTGCAATAGTTACTCCCATTCCAACAGAGAAATTATGTGCTGTTGAAGTATATGCAGTTAAAATTCCTGTTGTATTATCATAGGAAGCATTGGTAATATTTAAAGTTGGAGTACTTAAATCCAACACAAATGTATCACTATTTACAGAGGAAGCATATGTAACAATTCCAACATATTTTAATGGTCCAATTCCATCAGCAACTAGTCCATAATTACCGAATGATGAGTTAGAGTTTGTTAAATCACACGCACCACCAGATCCACAATATACTGCAACGTCATCACAAATTGTGAAGAGTGATACTAACTGAGCATATCCTTCATTTGTAATAGAAACACCAATACCACCTTGATTATATTGAGTATAAGAATCAAGAACCATTGATTTTAATGGTCCTAAAGCATTTTCTCCATCAATTCTTAATCCAGTACTGTTACGAATAAAATTTGTACAGTTCTGAATATATGGAGATTGATTAATATATCTTTGATTATTTGGATTAAATGCAAAAATTGCTCCACTACTTGGTTGATTGCAAGTGAATGCCATTTCTGCAATATAGTTTCCGGTTCCTACATAAAACAAATCTTCATCAATATTTAAAGGAGTTACAGAAACTTCTCTTAAACTATCTCCAGTAATACTTACTTGGTCTGGCAATTCAATTGGATTATCTTCTACATAATATCCAGCACTAACTTTAATAACTGTTCCCGTTGTTGCTTCTGAGACTGCTGCTTTGATTGTTGCTTTTGCGTCTCCAAGCTTTTTGCCTGTGTTGTTGTCGTTTCCGTCTTTTGTGACATATAAAATATTTGTTACTGTTACACCAGACCCTACTCTAACAATATCCGTACCAATTCCTGCTCTTTCTCTTCTTACGAACAATTCTGCATCATAAGTATTGAGTGCAAGTTCACCTAAAGGTAATTGGTCTACTGTAGGTCTTTTACCTTCAAGAGAAGATCTTTTAATCTTAATAACGGGTGCTGCCATTAGGTATTTACCAAAAAATCCAATATATATTGGACATTATTATATATTTAGTCAATTAAAATCTTCCTCTACTTTTGCCATTTTTCTCGTTTTTGACGATAATAACTTCTCATTTTCCAATTGAAGATTCTCTATTGTTTTTTTCAATTGTTCTATTTGAGTTTCAAAAACAATATTAGAATTAAATAATTCAAAAGATTTTTGTTGATACTTACTTAAAACTAATTTTAATTCTTCTTCAGTCATAAAAAAAGAGGGAGATAACTCCCTCTATTTAGACTATTTTATAATTTAGAACTATACAAATTCTCCTGCGTCAATAGTGATGTTTATTAGATTTCTTGTAGTTCCTGTGCAAGAAATCACCTGCGATGAACCAGCACAGTCATTTACCCAGAGTTGTCCAATTTCAATAGGAGCAAATGTATTGACTGTAAGTTGTGGAGTGCTTGTATCACTTCCATCAGTATCAGTGTCAGCATTCAGAATACTTGCAAACTTAAATCTTGAATCTCCGTGTTCCCAAATAACTGCAGATTTCTTTGCAGTTGTTGCGCGATAGTTAAAGAGAATACCAAGGTCCCAAGTGGTATCAGTTCCTGGTGCAGCACCATTCACAATACCCAAGTCAATTGTTCTATCTTCTACTTTAAGAGCATCAGTATTGATTTGAGTTGTAGTACCATTTACAAAGAGATTACCCTGTACCGTTAGACTATTGCCAATACTAACAGCACCAGTAGAGTTTGTGATGGTAATCGCAGTTGTTCCATCATTTGCCTTGAGGTTTGTTACATTAATCGTTGGAGTGGTAAGTGCAGTTGTAACCGTTACACTATCAGGAAGTCCAACAGTAATGGTCTGTCCAGAAACAGCAGTATTGACTTCGTTTGCAGTACCAGAAACAGTAAGAGTTTGTGAGGTTGCAACAGTACTTGGACCACCAGTATCAGCATTAATACCAAGAGTTACATCAACGTTATCTACATATGCCTTAACTGCTGCTTGTGTAGGTAGAAGTGTGTGACTATTTTCCGTAAGTGATGTACTTGATGAAATACCAGTAATGCCAATACCAGAAGTACCAAGAAGTTTAAGAGTACCGGTGGTTGTAATACCAGAAACATTAATACTTGTTGCAGTTGCATCACCAAGTGCTGGTGTGACTAATGCAGGACTTGTTGCAAATACAGCAACACCAGTACCAGTCTTATCGGTTAATGCTGATGCTAAACTGGAAGAACTAAAGGAACCTAATGATGTTGTGGTGTTATTGGATGTAATAGCACCAGTCAGATTAGGAATATTAGTAGTTGATGATGCAGTACCAGTAAGTGCTCCTACAAATGTGGTTGCACTTACAATTCCAGTGGCACCGTACATACTGATTGCAGTACCTACTTGTAACGTTGCTTGTGGATTTGTAACTCCAACTCCAAGATTACCACCAATATAAACACTTGAGTTAATACCAGCAACCTGAAGAACTTGTCCTACAGTTCCTGTAGAAGTTCCTCCACCTATAAGAACTGGGCCACCAGAGAATGTAGAAATACCAGAAACACTGAGTGCAGTACCTACTAAGTTAGTACCTTGGATGGCACCACCCACTAAATTTCCATTAACAAAAAATCCGGTAGAAGCAGTAACACTACCAATAAAATTTCCACTACCATTAACAACAAGTTTAAATGTTTGATCGGGAGAAGTGGTTCCAATACCAAGAGTACCAGAAACATAAGCACCACCAGTGACTTGAAGTGGTTGTGATGCGGTTCCTGTTGATGTTGCAGTTCCTACTAATAGAGTTTTATTGGTGAGTGTTTCTGTCCCTGCAATACTAACAAAATCAGCATCGGTTAATGCAGTATTAAATTCTGCTAGAGTACCAGTTATAGTATTGCTACCTAGTGCAATAGACTTATTAGTTAATGTTTGAGTATCAGTAGCACCAATAACTTGACTGGTTGGTGCTCCAAATCCACCAACATATTGTGCATTTAAATTATCAACACGAGTTGATGAAGCAACTGAAATTGGTGCAGTTCCTTGTGCTACATTAGATACAAATCTAGATGCAGTAACAATACCAGCAGCAGCATTAATACCTGATGCATTAATCGTAACTCCAGAACCAACAACTACACTGGTTGTGACAGATACTACACTAGGAAGTCCAATCTGAACCTGATTATCTGTAACTGCTGTCTCAATCTCATTTGCAGTTCCTGCAAAAGTAAGAGTTTGTCCTAAACCGACTGAATCAGTACTGGTTCCATCACTAATCGTGAAACTTGATGCTGCTAGAGTGGTAAATGAAAGAGTGCCACTTCCGTTTGTACTTAAAACCTGTCCAGGGTTACCATCAGCACTTGGAAGTGTGAAGGTTGTAATACCTGAAAGAGTATTTGGGGCCTTAATTGTAATGTAATCAGTGCCGTTATTGGTTCCTTCTACAAAGTTTACACCACTACCAGTTGAAGCAGTTCCTTTGGTCCAGTAACGATGAGAACCAAAAAACTTGTTGTTAGTTGTGGTACTATCAATACCTACATAAAGTTCAAAAAAATCAGTTGTAAATCCGGGTTCACCTGCCTTTAAACCTGGCAGATTAGCAAGAAGACCTCTCTTAAACTGTAAAGTAGGAGCTGGCATCTTTCTGTACTCTTTTTAGTGGTTTATAGTTATTTATAAATCTAGAATTTTAAAAATTACCAGCATCCAAATTAACGTTGGCATTTATATTATCAGATATAAGTTCTTCAAAATCATCAGGCAATCCAGGAGAAATTGGTTCTGTTGCTGCCTTAGAAAGAACCTCATCAGGATTAACTGCTTTATAAGTTTGAGTCACAGAATCATACATCACAATATAACTATCTTGAATTCCAGTTGTATCAACATCGGCTAAATCTGAGAACTTGACTCCAATTGCTAAATCTCCACTATCAGTACCAGTTCCTAGAGATATAGTATCCGTAACAATTACCGATCCACCATAAACTTTTATATATTTACCACCAGCAGTTACAACTACATCATAATAATTTCTACCAGAATTTAACTGAGCAGTGGATTGAGCATCCATTTGAATTTTAATTTCACTTGTTGCAGTCGTAATAGTAGTCACAAAAGATTTATATGTTTGTGAAGTGGGATGCTTACGAATTTTAGCAATTGCAGTATATCCTGCTAATGCAAATAAAGAACCGTCAGAATTTCTAATAATAAATTTAGATTCAAAATCAGTTCCTCTTTCAATTGCTAATGCTAAATTGACTACAGGTACTGTTGACATTGTAGGAATTTTTTAATTATTTATCCATTTTAATTAGGACAATGAAGTTTCAAGAACCCATCCAGTTGTATTATCTCCTTGATATGCTTCTTCGTCCCAACGGTAAAATGAACGTGCTTCTACTTCTGCTTCGGTAAGTTCTGGTGCAGCACCAAGAGGTGATTGCCAATCAGCAGTTTCTTCTACGAGAACCCAAGAAGCAAATGGTTGTGGGGCAACAAAGGCATCAAGTTCCTCATTATAAGAATAACCAATAACTGCATATCTTACACGAATATTGTTATTATAAGAAGTCTGTTTCCAGTTAGTTTCTGCACCTAAAAGGTTTTTACAGAATGCAATACCAATTTCTTCTACTTCTACTCCATTTGAATCGGTACAATCATCGTTTGATACTACGATGACTTGAGTTACAATGTTGCTTTCATTTAGTTGTGCGTAGTGAGCCATAAGAATTATAAGTTATAAAGTTTTTTAATAAATTTTTTTATTGTTGTAAAGTAAGTAAGATGATTTAAAATGTTATAGAACCGGATGCATCCCAAATATATGTTCTATATCCACCAGAAGGAGCTCCTGATGATGTAGTTCCTGTGGTTGAACTTGCCACTGAATATGCATCAGGATAACGAATTACAATTCTACCAGATCCACCATTACCACCACCTCCACGATTTCCACAACCACCTCCACCACCGCCACTATTAGTGCCGCCAGAATCTCCACCTCTACTATTATGTCCACCGCTGCCACCACCACCTGGTCCACCACTTCCAGGTCCATTAGAATCTGATCCACCGCCACCACCACCAGAATAAGTATTTCCAGTCATAGGATCATATATTCCAGATCCTCCTGGTCCACCATTTGAAGATCCACCTTGAGCACCAGGATGAGGAACTGATCCGCCAGCACCACCGGCACCACCTCCGCCACCACCGGATCCTTGATATGGATCATAATGCCCGTGATTTCCGGAACCACCAGGATTTCCTTGAGGTCCACCAGTTCCACCCTTAAAGTAATCATCGTTTGGAGAATCTCCATCTCCACCACCACCAGATGCACTACCAGGAGTACCAGGAACAGGACCACCACGAGCTCCACCCCACGCAGTTATTCCACCAAAACCAGATTGTGATCCACTTCCACTTCCGCCTCCACCACCTCCAATAGTGATTGTATAAGGAGATCCAGGAGTAATTGGAGTTGTAGATGCCAGATATCCACCGGCACCTCCACCTCCACCGCCACGTTCGTGTCCTTCTGATCCACCACCACCGCCTCCAACAACAAGATATTGAACACTAGTGGGTTTTGGTAACGTTACATTAATAGAATTTGAGGTTACTGTTACAGAACCTGCAGTGTTTGTTGAAGTTGCATTCACTGTAATATTTTTACTCAAATCACCAGAAACAATAGTATAAGTACTTCCACCAGTTTGAACAGCAGATGCTCCACTATACCACACCCAACTTACTGATGAAGTTGGATTTGAAGAAAAAGTTGCCGTCGTATATGTGAGTGTAGATCCAACAGTAGAGGATCCAGAAATAGTACCATCGGTTAATGAAGTATTGTATATGCTATTTGAACTAGAATTATCTAATGTAATATTTCCTGGTCCAGTAAATTTATAATACTTGTACCCACTAACTGTACTAAAATTATAACTACCACTTACCGAAGATGCATCAGAATATGTGGAAGAGTACCTAATAATTACAACTCCTGGTCCTCCGCTTCCTCCGATACCATAGGGATCATTTCTTTGTCCTCCAGCGGCAGGTCCTCCATTTCCAGAATTTGATGGTTGTGGAGTTCCTGGAGATGAATAATTCCAACCACTACCACTTCCACCTACTGCATATGTAACACCATCAAACCAAGTTCTTCCTACCCCACCAGAACCAGCAGCACCGTCAGTAACTCCATTGCCACCAACACCACCGGCACCGCCACCGCCACCACCGGTTCCTCTATCATTATCTGGAGTTCCTGTAGGTGGTCCATAATTACCACCTGGATAACCTTGTTGATTTGGTCCAGGGTATCCATAACCAGATCCACCGGCACCACCACCAGACCCACCAGGAGATCCAGGGGCACCTCCACCATAAGCTGTTATTGGAGTTATACTAGGACTAACTAATGTTGAAGGTTGTCCAGCACTACCACTAGGTCCACCATTACCAACTGAAATTGTAAAAACTGTTCCATTTAATATTTCAGTGGATGCAGATACATATCCTCCAGCACCTGCACCGTTTTGTCCATTCCAGCTAGGTCCTGGTCCAGGAGGTCCATTAGAACCACCACCTCCACCACCCAACACCAAATAATCAATTAGTATCTTTGATGTAGTAGTAGATTTCTTACCAAATCCAAAACCACCACTAATAGCACCAATACCAAGTCTTGATAATAATGGAGACATAATTAGAAGAAACCTCCACTTGCTGTACCAAATACTTGATAGTTTGCTGTGGTACTTGCACTACCAACAGTATTGATACCAGTAAAACTAAAGATTGTATGCCCGGTTGAAGTGGTCACACCAGAGATTGCAGCACTCAAAGAACCACCAGCCCAACGAATTGTCTTTGATACTCCATTTAATGTAACAGCAGTACAAGTTCTTGCAGTTCCCGTAGAGTTTGTAATCACTGCAAATGTAATAGCATAATCATCAAAATCAGAACTTGTTGGAATACCAGTTACCGCAAGTGTTACATCGGCAGTTGGATTTGTTGTATATCCTACATTTGCACTTGAAGAATTATATGCAAGACTTACAGTATTTCCACTTGTTCTATAAACTTTCTCTGCACCTGTGACTGCTCTTGTTTCATTTGGTGACCAAGCAATATTAGTTTCAAGTGCTTTCTTGGTATCATTATAAGTTAATGTCTTATTGGTTGTACCGTAGATTGTGATTCCTGAACCATCAGCAAGAGCATCAGATGGGGTTGTTGTAGAACCAATACCAATATTCTTATCTGCGACTTCTAATGACGTTGTATTGATAATGGTTTGAGTACCATTAACTGTCAAATTAGTGAATGTTGCACCAGTACCAGTTATATTTCCTACAGTTATATTAGGACTTCCAGAAAGTCCATAAGCAGTTGCTGCTGCTGTTGCGGTGGATGCAGTACCAGAAAGATTGTATGCAGTAGTTGCAAAAGATACCGATGAAATACCAGTTAGATTTGCACCAGAACCATAATAAGAAGTTGCACTTACAATACCAGCAACCTGCAAAGTTGTTGTTGGATTTGTTGTGCCAATACCAACTCGTTGATTTGCATTGTCAAGTTGAAGAACAGCACCAGCAGTACCGATGCCGGAACTAAAATCTGCAATTCTTGATGCGTTGGTAATAGCCATTATCGTTTTTTAGATATTTATGTTAATCAAAGTGTCTTAATAAAATTTTATTGCAAAGGAATTTGTGGTAAAACAACTTCATTCGGTGATGAAAATGTTTTGGTAATATCTCTTAATTCTTGTCTATACTGTTTCCATTCATCAGAAATAGGATTTTTATTTTCCATTGATGATACAACAATCCAATCAGATGAAGTCAATAACTGATTTCTAACAAGTCTTACAGTTTCCCAATCTGGAAATAATATATTTTCTTGTCTGATAAAAGTTTCATTTACATATTCATCTCCTATAAATGCTCCTTCAGCGGAGACCCATCCATTTTGCAATGCTTCTTCTTCCGAACAAATTACAATATTTTTTACAATTTTATCTTCAATAATTGCGTATTTAAATGACATTAGTTTTACCTCTTAGTATTCAATAATGATTGCACCTTGTTGACCATTACTCCCTGTAGGTGCGCCACCTAAACCATACCCAGTTGCTTGTGGAGCATCTCCAGAAACATAAGCCTGAACTGTAGATACTGCTGCAAATCCACCATAAAGATTTATTTGCCCACCTGAACCTTGTGATATCCCTAATGGAGAACTATTTCCACGAACTCCTCCTGTCCCTGTTATGGTTACTGTATTATATGTGAAGGTTGTATCTCCACCAACAGCTCCATAATAACCAGAGTCTCCCAACCCTCCAGCTCCAATAGCATAACTTGCAGTTGTTCCCGAACCTACTATATAATACCTAATAGATGTTCCACCACTTCCTCCTCTAACATAAGTTCCACCAGCATTAAAAGAACCACCAGCACCACCACCAGTAGCATAAACTTTTATTAGACTAACTCCAGATGGAACAGTCCAAGAAGTTCCGGATGTAAGTGTAACATATGTGGAAAATCCAATGCTTCCTGATGTTAGAGATAAACTACTCGCACTAACAGTTCCTACAGTAATATTAGGACTTCCAGAAAGTCCATAAGCAGTTGCTGCTGCTGTTGCGGTTGATGCAATTCCAATTAAATTATATGCAGTAGTTGCAAAAGCAACTGAAGTTGCTGCGCCAGCAATTGTGCTTACACCGAGAACATTTAAGTTGCCAGTGATAGTTACATTTCCATTTACGGTTCCACCAGAATTTACATTCAGAGCATCAGCAACACGAAAGTCATCAAATACCTGAAATTCTATCGGGTCTCCTAATATTGCTGGTGAAAGTAGAGTAACTGTGGAACCATCACGAGCAGTATAATCAAGAGAATCTACCAGTCTTGAACCATTTCTAAATACAGAAATTTGATTGATTCTATAACCACCAGTTACCGTGAAAAGTGTTTGTCCGGCAGTTGCAGTAACACTTATAGTTTTTGATGAAATATTGCCCGTGAGTGATACGGGATTACCTATTGCCATAGTATTACTTTTTTAGTTATTTATGGCGATATTATTTCAAAAATTTTCTTAGATTTTGAGTGAATAATGCACCTGGTTCAGAATGATCATATCTAAAAAGAACATCAAATCCTAATGTAATTCTTGGGATATCATTATTGTGAATAGTTGTCCAGTGAAGATAATAAGGAGGAAACAATGTTATCTCACCTTCCTTATTCTCAATTTCAATTATTTCATCTCCATACTTATAATAAGTGGATGTGTTGAAAACACATATTGACATAGTTCCAGAAATAAAACTCCAAAGGTCATACTCCTCAGAATGCTTATGCATCCCAATATTTTCTGAAGATCTTATTACATTTAACCAACCACTAACAGCAGGATCTAATTGATCATTCGTAAAATGTTTTGGTGATAGTATATTGTCAACATAATCCCAATAACATTCTTGTATAAAATTAAATAAGGTTTCTAAATCAGTATTTTCTGCAGCATAATCAAATATATTATAAGCACAGGAACGAGTTGATACGTGAGTATCATTTAATTTTGTACCAAAATCACTCATATATGGATATCTATTAAGAATTTCTTCTTCTTTACTTAAAAGAAAGTCTGATAATTTGGATATTTCAATGCGATTTCCTATTGAATAAGTCTTAATAAATTGTTGCATTTTTATGGAATAGTAAAGGTCTGATCTGAACCGGTGTAACTAAATCTATACTTAACGTCATCTACAATAATAATACAATATCCTGGATTGCCATTATAATCTCCTACCCCATAAACATTACCACCACTAATCCAATCGGGATCTGATTTTGCTTGTGGATGTTGTTCAGATCCCCATGCCGTATTATTGTTATAAACTGTTTCAATTTTTGGATGAGAAACATATGAAGATCCACCGCCACCTGCACCAGAAGCACAAGCACCACAGTCTCCATTACCTCCACCTCCACCATAATATCCACCACCCCCGCCAGAACCTTTACAACTCATACCATACCCACCATTCATAAAATACCCATCCTGACCAGCAGATCCACCACCACCAAATCCACCAGTTCCGGCACCACCTCCATTGCTTTGTGATCCACCACCAGAACCTCCGCCTCCAGGAGCTCCTTGAGGACCGCCGCCACCCCCAGCAGAAGTTTCTGTACTATCTGTTGACCCTCCAGATCCTCCACCAGCAGCAAGTATCATAGATGATTGATCTACTGAAGGAGTATTTAAACCAATATATGATCCACCACCTCCAGAACCTCCACCATCACCACCTCTGGGAGCACCACCACCATACGTTCTACTATCACCATTAGCTGATCCACCTTGTCCAACCATAATACGAAGAACATTACCAGTTACTAATTCACCATCACGAAATTTTACATAGACAAATCCGCCACCGGCACCATTATAACCACCATTAAATCCACCACAACCTTGAGATGCTCCTCCACCAGCACCCCATAACTTTATCTCTACTGTTTTAAAACGCTTAACACCTCTACGTCTTCCAAATCCAAAACCACTTCCGGCAGAACCAGAACCAAACATTCTTGATAAAATAGGACTCATCTAAATCCTCCATTCACAACACCAAGTACATAATAGTTTGCAGTTGTACTTGCACTTCCTATGGTATTGATGCCAGTAAAGTTATAGATATCCATTCCACTTGTGGTAGTCACACCAGAAGTAGCAGCACTCAAAGAACCACCAGCCCAACGAATAGTTACACTATAACCATTTAATGTAACAGCAGTACAACTTCTTGCGGTTCCAGTTTGAATTACCATTACTCCAAATGAGATTGAATGATTATCAAAATCAGAACTTGTTGGAATATTTGTGACTGCTAAAGTAATATTACCAGATGGGTTAGTGCATAATCCAATATTTGATGATGATCCATTATATACAAGACTTGCAGTATTTCCATCTATTCTTGTAAGTTTTTCTGCAACACTTATAAATCTTGTTTCTGTTGTTGCCCAAGCAACATTAGTTTCAAGTGCTTTCTTGGTATTATTATAAGTTAGTGTCTTATTAGTTGTTCCATAAATCGTGATACCTGAACCATCAGCAAGAGTATCAGATGGTGATGTGGTTGAACCAATACCTATATTCTTATCTGCGACTTCCAATGAAGTTGTATTGATAATGGTTTGAGTACCATTCACTGTTAAGTTTGTAAATGTTGCAGCAGAACCAGTTACATTTCCTACAGTAATATCCGGACTTCCTGTTAGACCATAAGCAGTTCCTGCTGCTGTTGCGGTTGATGCGGTTCCCGTTAAACTGCCAGTAACAGTTCCTACAGTTATATTAGGACTTCCCGTTAATCCATAAGCAGTTCCTGCTGCTGTTGCTGTGGATGCAATTCCAATTAAATTATATGCAGTAGTTGCAAAAGATACTGATGAAATACCAGTTAGATTTGCACCAGAACCATAATAAGAAGTTGCACTTACAACACCAACAACATTCAACTTAGATGTTGGGATTGTACTTCCAATGCCTACGTTATTATTGGAATCTACTGTAAGTGCATTTGTATTTGATAATCGTGACAGTTCGCGGGCGCGTGTCATTATACGTTTTCTATTTTAGTTATTTATCAGATACAACAATACCACCGAACTCATAGAGTTCGGCAGTAGCATCTTTTTTTAGGTTATAAATTTTACGGTTTTCATATTCAGTTGTCCATTGGTGATTTCCTTCATAAAAAATCACCTCGGTACGATCTTGTATCTGATGTTCTTTCTGAATGTGATACATAACTTTTTTTAATTATTTATCGTGCGGCATCAAATGCACAGTGAGCACGTTCTCCATCGGCAAGAACATAATGAAAGAAGATTTGATGATAATAATCTTGTACTGGTTTTCTAAAAAGTCTCTTCTTGACTCCACCGGGCATCGGTTCTCTCCAGTGTGGACGTTCACATCCCTTATAAAGCAATCCATCACCGGGTTCTAGATACAAAGAACGTTCTTCACCGGTAGATGTAATCACTTCCTTCTTCTTATCCAAATAAGTATCAGGAGTTTTGATGATAAATGGCCACCACTCTTTTAAAGATGTACTGATATGAACACTCACCGAAATCTCACAGGCATCTCTGTCTGCGTGTTTCTTGAGTTCTTGTCCTGAAAAATAAAACCTATCATAATAATAAGTATTATAAAGTTTCCGTCCAATTACCTCTTCCAGTTTGAGACGAATACCGGTATGTATCTTCTTATACTGTGGATGAGAATATCGTGCCAGAGAACCATTCACTTGTGCTTCTTCTGGATTGTGATGAAATCTATCCACAGAACCAAAATAATTGATTTGCCCCCTTTCTTCTGGAACCGGATGATAAAGTTCCTTGGAATCCCATAGATTCTTGAGAACAAGATATCCGTTCTTTTCAAAACTCTCATTACGTGTCCATGCAGTTCCCGTATTTCTACGTTCCTGCATCATCAATTCTAGTTCGTTATATTCACATTGTGCCATATCAGACCCACCTCTTACCAACCGTCCACCCGACAATGCTCTTACGAACACCCTTTGTGACTTTCAGAACACGATGTTGAGTACGTGAATCAAAGAGTACAATCGTTCCACGCTTTCTTGGAGCAAAATAACTATTGCCACCTTCATCAATGAACTGAACGTTGCCACCTTCATAATCATCAGGACCAGAGAGTTGTAGAGAGAAGGAAAGTTTCCTTACAAGTTCAATATTCTCATTCACAAAATCATTTGCAAGTCCTTCTGCACGATTACCAACAGATTGAGGTTTATATTGAGTTGCAAGTCCTGCATCATTGTGCCAACCATAAAACTCACCTTCACCATAACGGGTATATTGAAGACTTTCACCATCAATATTCCTCAAATCATACAAGAAGTTCTCACGATTTGCACGTTGAACATAGTGCCACAGAAAACCAGCAACCCAGTGAGTTGTAGGAATCCAAGTGTTTTGTGAGTTTCTCTTTTCCTTATTCAGGGCATCTCCATGAAGTCTAGAGTCTGCCATCTGTGAGTCAAAATTTTCTGTTAAATCTTTTTCAATAATATTTACAATATCTTCTGGAAGATTTGTATAATACCAAACTGACTGTAGAGCCATATGATTATAATGTAGTCAAAGGTATTTTATCAGATGTTGAGGAGAATGTCAAATAAATTTTTTTACTTATGTCAGATACCTAATTACAATAACTCCATCTTGCCCCATACCAGCACCTCCTCCTCCACAACTGGCACCACCACCACCAGATCCAGCAGTACTAGGTATTGTTGGATAAGTTGCAGGAGGAGCATCTACTGGTCTCGATGTTCCACTTCCTCCTCCAGATGTATTTAAATTTGTTCCTATAGGGTTAGTAAAACTTGATCCACCATTATTTCTAGTTCCACCTCCAGATGGGATACTTGTCATAACACCTGGTCCATTATATCCCCCTCCACCACCGCCAAATCCACCATTATCTCCCGTTTGTCCTGGACCATTTTGTCCAGATGTTGAACCAGGTACATAGGAACCAGAACCACCTCTCGAACTACCACCTCCTGGAGATCCACCAGGAGCACCTCCACCTCCACCACCACCGCCGCCACCAGCTACAATATAAAAAATAGACCCTGGACCAGGAGGTTGCGACACTCCAGTAAAACCACCGCCTGCGCCACCACCTCCAGAACTCCCATCAGGACCAGCAGCACCAGGATCTCCTCCGCCGTTATTTCTAAACCCAGATCCACTATTATTTGGCCCGCTCCCGCCGTGGTTTGGACCTGCTTCTCCCCTACCACCAACATATACTGTATAATTTCCAGGAGAGAAAGTAAAAGTTCCTTTTGATATTCCTCCAGAAGATCCTGATATTCCATCATCTGATGGGAAAAAATCTCCACCACAATCTCCACCACCTCCACCTCCGCCACCACCTATCGCAACAATTTCAACATTATTTTGTCCTGCGGATACAGTAAAAGTTTCTGAACCTGGTGTTGTAAAAGTATGAATTGTATACGAACCAGAAAAAGTTTTTGTGCCACCAGTCGCAGAAAAAGGAATAGGACCCTCACCAGCACTCCTACCAAACCCAAACTTCAACCCAGTAAAAAGAGGTGCCATAATATCAAACTCTTACTATTATTGCAACAAAAACTCTTTGAGGAGATCCTGTACCACCACCACCGCCATCACGAGCACCAATCGGAGCAGGCCAGTCGTTCCATCCGGTTCCACCTCCACCTCCACCGCCGCCACCACCAGCACCTACACCAGATCCACCTACACCTCCAGAACCACCATTTGCATAAGAACCAGGATCTTTATAAAGATCCCCACCAATATTACCTGGATTGGCATTGACTGATGCAGGTGGAAGTGGTGTTGTTATGTCACTTGGATATGGGGATGAATTTAATGAAATTACTAATCCACCGGCACCACCACCACCAACGCCACCAGCATATCCGTTTGATGCACCTCTTGATGATTGAGTCGGTCCTCCAGCTCCAGCACCAAAACTGTATACAGAAGTAAATGAATTTAGTGCAGTTATTGCATCACTAGTATTGGAATATGGAGTGCCATTAGAATTACTCATCGCCAAAGATCTACCATCTCCAGTGGTCCCTGAAGTCTGAAATTGAACAGCAGAAGAATAAAAAGGATCAGAATAATTTGCCTTTACATTTAAAGTTCCGCCAGTTGCCAAACTATTAAAAGGAACATTAATATATGCAGCAACATTAGATTGACCACCGGCACCACCAGAGGTAGCACCAGAGGCAGGAGCGGCAGCATTACCTCCAGGAGATCCATTAGAACCGGTTCCGGCAACAATAACAACTTTTGCGCTATTTGCCTCTGATTGAGTTAATGTGACACTTAAATCACTTGAACTAAAATAATATTGTTGTGATGGTGTAGCAGCACCCTCACCAGCACTCCTACCAAACCCAAACTTCAACCCAGTAAAAAGAAGTGCCATAATATCAAACTCCTACAGTACCTTGACGGAACCCACCATTCTTGGTGACATAAACCTGATAACTACTTGCAACAGTATTTGTACCACCAGTATAATGTACGAAGAATGATACAAAATCTATATCACTTGCAGTCGTAGAAAGTGTCACAGTGGTTGCACTACCTACCAGTGCTCTGGTTGAGATACCAGCAACTGTTGCACCATCCTCAAATCCAATCACAAAACAGTTAGTACCAATACCAGTTGCTGCTGTTGTGTTTGCAGTTCCTGTTGCGTTCTGTGTAAAGATAACAGTAATCGTTGTACCATTAGAAACACCAGTATCAGCAGGCATATTCTTAAAGGATACAATACCTACACTACCATTTGATAAACTATGAGTATAAGTCGTTGCATTTCTTACATCTAACTCAAGAACAACTCTACCACCACCTAAGTCATAAGTAGATCCGGTAGATACTGTTTCTATAACACCCTTAAACTTACTTGGTTGGTTATACTCAAAGCATCCAGTATCTCTTTCCCAGGTGATTGTTTTATTTGTAGTGCCATAAATCGTGATTCCTGCACCATCAGCAGTTACATCAGATGGTGATGTGGTTGAACCAATACCTATATTCTTATCTGCTACTTCCAGACTTGTGGTATTGATAATGGTTTGAGTACCGTTAACCGTAAGATTAGTAAAGGTTGCAGCAGAACCAGTTACATTTCCTACAGTAATATTTGGTGTGCCAGAAAGTCCATAAGCAGTTCCTGCTGCTGTTGCAGTGGATGCAGTTCCCGTTAAACTACCAGTAACAGTTCCTACAGTTATATTAGGACTTCCCGTTAATCCATAAGCAGTTCCTGCTGCTGTTGCTGTGGATGCAATTCCAATTAAATTATATGCAGTAGTTGCAAAAGATACAGAAGAACCAGCAGATAATGTAGTGGTTCCATTGACCGTAAGATTTCCAGAAATAGTGAAATTTCCAACAGCACTGGGAGCAGCAAGATTATATGCCTTATATGCAACTAATTCAAGAATATCTCCGCTTTGTGCTGCTGATGATAATCCTACTGTTGAAGTATCGGTTGCACTGAAATCTTGCCCTTCAATTTGACGAGCACCATTCAGGTAAACGTCAAGATATCCAATCTGATATCCTGCGGCAAAAGTAAAGTTAGTTTGTACTCCTGTTGGAGAAAATACTTGTTTTGCAACAACAATTGGAGATGTATCAGGACTATATCCAATATAACCATACTTTAATGACATTAGGCAACTCCTTGCAAAATGGCCAAGGTAACATCAAGAGAGTTTACAACACTTGAACCAACGCGAATTTCATCGCTTGCATTCAAAAGTGTCTTACCAGCATCACTAATTATAACTGAACTTCCTGCAGGAACAGGAACTTTATAGAGTAAATTATAACTTGTAGAACCACTTGATACCTGAACCGTTGCAGAGACTTGGTTCGTGGTATTGTTTGCTAATGTTCCACCAATCAAAATACTCTTCAATCCAGTTGATGCATATATCGTTGTAAGTCCAACAAAATTAACCGATTGGGATGAAGTTGCCGAAGTGTTTGTGGATGTGCTATCCACAGTAACTTGTCCTGCACCAATTGCAGAAACCTTTGAACCACCAATGAAGTTTCCGTTATCCACAAGATAACCAACCAAAACTCCTGCGGTTGAAATTCCAGTAATAATTGTGGAGGTAATTCCAATAGAACCAGAAGAACTAGTTGTTACCACTCCGACTGCTTTCTTAAGTGCGTTTGTAAATACTTCTGCCATTTTTCTTTACGTGTTAGTGTTATTTATTATTAACCGCCTAAAGCGATTGCAAGACCAAGTGATACTCCAGGAGCAGGTAAATACACATTTGATGTATTACCTGATTGTGATGCAGTTAATCCCGTTCCAACAAAATTCACAGTTGTAATGGCAGTCCCAACTGAGACTCCACCAGATTGAATACCAATTGAACCACCAGAACTTGCAGAAACTCCTGATAATTTAGAACCATCACCATAATAAGTAACAGAACTACCAACAATACTAGAAGTTACAATACCAGAAGAAATTTGAAGTGTTCCAAGAGTAGAAACACCAGTTACATTTAAATTTTGAGTTGTGGTAATACCTGTTGCATTTAAATTAAGAGTTGTTGCTTGACTATTAGCAGTAATATTTCTGACTGTTACTTCATCAAGTGTTATATCATCTTCAACAACCAAATCACCAGTAACTCTTACATCACCCTTTACATAAAGTGCTGTTGCTCCTGTAGAAACCGGAGAACGAACATCTAATAAGTATGCAGGTGCTGCGGTTCCAATACCAACAGAACCACCAACACCAGTAAGAGTTGTTCCGTTAGTTCCTACACTTAACTTTGTTACAAAGGTTCCTACACCAACAGTATATAAATTATTTCTTATATAAGCATCAGTAACGCCAATTCCACCGGCAACATCAAGTAGATATCCTGGTTGCGAAGTACCAATACCCACCTTGCCAGTTGTTGCATTGGCAAGAATAAGCTTCTGATTTACTTCTAATCCGTTTTTGACTACAAAATTCTTATTGACAGACATAGGTGGAGAGCGCCAACCTGTGAGTTATTATTATTTATACTTTTCTAATTACAATCTTTGCGCCGCCAGTATTTCCACCTTGTTGAGAAGTAGATACTACATTAACTGAACCATCGGTATATCCACTTCCTCCTCCACCTCCGCTACTATTTGTTCCACCATTACCACCAGTTGCACCAGATCCACCACTGCCACTACCAGATACAGTAACTGTTCTATATTGAGTGCAGGAATATGGATTACTATATGTGTCATCATAAGGAACCCAAAGATTTTCTTCCACCCATACTGTAAATATAAAATATCTAATATAAGTTGATATCCCACTTCTTAAAAATCTGATTGTAAATTCTCTACTTTGAGAATTATAATCTAGAGATTTTACTGTAAATCCATCAGGATATTCAACTCCAGAACCAGCAGTTGTTACAATACTTCTATCAGGATAAATTACTTTTCCAGAAGGATCTGGTCCTAAAGATCTTTCAACATAACTATTAAATATTGTACTACCTATAGTATCTGTATTTTTATCAATTTTAACTGTATACCATCTATCTTCACCATTTATTCCTCTGGATACGCTAAAGTATCCACTAACATCTTGAGGAGCATATCCCGACGGCCCAATTGCTCTTACTTCATTATGACTCATTGAACCTTGATTATCAACGTTTCCAATCTGAAATGTCACTCGGCGCATTTCATTTCGGTATCCACTACTACCACCAGTATCATAACAAGTATCAGTATAAGGTTCTTGTGTACTATATTGTGCTTGTCCTTGTCCAGCAGTCTGACGAACATCATATCCAGATTTAAATCCTCTGGTAATTGATGCCGAGTTAGTAACTAATGTTCCATTTGCAAGATATATTTTAGACGTACCAACATCAGCACAAGCAGTCTTTCCTTGTGATATCCAATAGTTTCCTTTTGGACACGGAATTACTCTTCCGCCATTTTGCCCAGTTGCTTTTGTATCCGAACCAATTGGAGTTGAACTTGAAGATGATCCAAAAATACCATTAGATGGTAATGTTCCCGCCGAATATACACTTCCACCACTTCCACCACCTCTACCAGCACCAGATGCGCCAGCAACATTTATTCCACCACCATTACCACCATTACCACTAGATGCAGCATCACCACCCTTTCCACAAACTGCAATTAGTGAACCTTTACGATAAACAAAAGGACATTGATTAGTTGAATCCAATCCAGCAATAGTATATTCTTCATTTTTTTTCATAGTAAATCTAATTTTAGAAACTCCCCCTTGCCCACCAGTATATGATCCAGAGTTTGCTCCAGCACCAGCGTATATTTCCATTTCAACATTAGTATCAATATCTTTAGCATAAAGAGATATTAAACTTGTTGCACTTGTATTATCTTGAGCATATAAAGTTACATCTCCACTTACTAATAAGTCAGTAGTACTTAATGTTGCAGTTGATGATGTTGTATCATATTTCTCTATGGTTATATTTTTAGATGGAGGAACATTATAAAAATTAACCACATCAGAATATAATGGAGAATTGGATGCAATAGAATTTGTGATTCTTACCTGAATTGAATATACTCCAATTTGAGAATATGAAATTGTAAGATTTGGTGTATTAGAACCACTTACAGTAGAACTATCAACAAGATCTGTTCCATCCAATATCCACTTATATGATAATGTCCCTTGAGTAGTATCAGTAGAGGATGCAACAACACTAAAAGATGCACTTACATTTTGTACAGCAGTTGTTTCTATAGGTTGAGTTGTTATACTCAATACTGGATATACAGTTACGATTCCAACATTTGAATTTGTTGGTTCATTCAATGCATTAGCAGAGACTCCTGATGGTGCATAATCTGCCTGCAAATAAATCTGACGATTATGATCTGTTGGACTTACAAGATTACTAATCGTTAATGTGGTTGTTGCTGCACCAGTTACATAAGTTCCATTTGATATGATACCATTTTGATCGTACCACTGATAAACAATACTTCCACTATTTGATGCTGCCTGTGCAAATGTTGCAGTCGCAATTCCAATAAAAGTTGCAGATCCACCATTAATAGTTGCTATTCCAACAGGTTGTGTAGTGAATGATAAAGTTGGACCGTTTAATTCAAAATTTGTAGGAATTTCTTGAAAAAGATTATTCTCTATCATAGAAAGTTTTGTCCTCCAACAATACCAAATATTCCTGAAGTTGTAATATTTGTTCCATCAAAGGTCTTAAAGGAGTAAATATCAGTTCGGTTTGCTGTAGTTGTTACAATCGGAATAACTCCACCACCAGCCCAATAAATCGGAATTGCCGTTCCAACAGAATTCCTAAAGGTATCAATTCCAACCGAATATCCAGTAGAACCTTGAGTGATCTTTAATGTAAATCCAGTAGATCCTGCTGGTGGATTTAATAATGTGAATGATGTTACTGCTTCTGTTGGAGTAAATGTAAATGTCTGTGCCTTTGAAAGATCAATTGTCACAACACCCGAAGAACTTGTGAGTGCTTCTACTACCTCAAAATAAGTCTTAAATCTTACAGATCCTTCAATATCAAGTTTCGCTCTTGGTGATACTGTACCAATACCAACCAAATCAGAACTTGCAGTAATAGCAGATCCATTAGTACCAACAGAAAGTGTGGTTGCAGTAATAATACCAGCACGAATATTACTTGAGGTACTATCAAATCGGAATGATGTAGATGTCAACATTCCACCAACAATTACATCTTGAGTTGTTGTAAATCCAGCAAAGACTGCTTTACCATTTACATAAAGTGATGTTGATGATGAACCAACAGAACCAAGTTCAAGATTAAATCTTGGAACAGAAGTACCAATACCAACATTATTCAGATTTGTATTATAAATCCCACCAGTAACTTGTTGCCATCCAGCAGCAGATACATTTACATTTGTAATTAGACTACCATCGCCAGAGAAATAATTTGCATAACAAGTTCCAATAACATTAGTGGTTCCATTTACTTGCAACTTATATGAACCAGAAGTAGTTCCAATACCAACACCAGTTCCATTTACCGAGAATAGTGATGAACCAGAACCAACAACAAATGATGCAGTTCCTGCTGTTGTAGTTGCAATTCCCACACGATCAAAAATCATATGATTTTCGGATTGGGAAAGACTAATGTTTCCAAAACGATACCAACCATTCTCAAGAGTATAAACCCAACCAGCATAACCACCCTTAGATGGATCTGAAAAATAAGTTACATCTCCAGGATTTCCTGAAATAGATGGTTGAGTTACTCCAACAGTATATTTTCTAGAAATAGTAGCATCGCCCTGTAAGAACAATGAGTATGCTTCAATACCCTTACTTGAATTTGATGTGATTTTATTGTTAAAAACAACAGGGCCATCAAATTGTGAAATGAGCGTTGAATCCGTTCCACCTTCTACACGAATTGAACGTGAAACAGAAATTTCAAGAGGAGTAAGTGCATCAAATCCTACACTCACACCAGTTAGAACATCTTCACCTGTTACAGTTGGAACTGGAGAATCAAATACTTGTTCCTGACCTGTTGCAGAATTGACCTTCTTGTTCCCAACATAAAATGCACCCTTATCATTCATTCCTGTGAAAACATTAATTCCACCATCAAGTTTTGTAGATATAGCAAGTAATTCTTCTTGTTCAGTTAATTGCCTATCCTGACGATCTGGGAATGCAGTGGAATAATTACCAGGACCAAATCCAAGATACTCAAAGGTATGTCCAGATGCACGAATGATTGAATTTCTTCTTAATTCAATTGGTTTCAGTTTTATTCTACGGACAACAGATCCTGAAATATGAGATGTTGCATGAGTACCATAAATTCCTCTAAAAACACTTATTGGATTTCCAGAAACTGTTTGTTTTACTCTCAGTATTTCATTATCAATTAGTAAATAATCACCAATTTCAAGATTCAAATTAGTAACATTAGTAAGACTTATTGTAGTATTTGTTGCATTAGAAATTGCTGCAGATAATGTGGTGGTTATTCCTGCATATTGTGTCAATAATCTTCCTGAGATATTTTCATTTTCTACATTTATCACTCCACCTTGAGAAACAAATCCTTTGATATAAATTGTCTTTGTTCCTGTTGTGGCAGGTGCAATTGTTCCAATACCAATATATGTTTCAAATTGAGTTAGACTATTAATTTTCTTTACAATAAAGTCAGAATTGTAAATTGAACTAGTTGCTCCACCAACAGTAAATTTATTTCCAATTCCTAATCCGTGATTTTGAATTGTTGTAATTGTACTAATTCCAGATACATTGTCATATGTAAGTGTACTAATATTAATTGATTTGCCAGCATTAACTACATTTGCATAAGCAGTTGCAGTTACACCCAATCCGGTGGTGAGTGGTGGATATACAGTAGATGATGGTACTACATTAATTTCTTTAGATTTTCCTGTTGAAATTCCCGAAATCTTGTATACAGTATTATATACATCAAGTGATGCAGGAACAATACCTGCAATAGATAAACATTCTCCTGTTGCATCATAAATTCCAGTAACAGTTACAACTGCAGACGAATATCCACTTGTTGTTGCAACTCCTACAACAGAAAGATTATTTCCAATACCATATGCACTACCACCATCAATAATCTTAACGTCAGTAATATTACCAGAAGTATTAACAGTAATTCTTGCAGTTGCGTGTTTACCAGTAGTATCTCCAACTCCAATCAATTGAGCATTATAAAGACTTCCTGCTGTACCAGAACCATAACCGGCACCACTAGATGCAATACTGACTGTTGTGATTCTATTGAGTCCGTGATCAGTTTTTGTATAGAATGTATGTGCAGTTCCTACAGAGTTTGATACTATATTTGTTAGACCAATACCTACACCAAAATCAACTAATCCCCTTCCAAGAGTTTCTTTTGTAATACTATTCTGAGGATCATCAACTACAACCTGTCCGATTGGATCAGAAAGTGCATATGATATTGCTGCTTTTGGATCTGAATTTGGATTATCGCGGTTTGTTTGTGGATAAAAATTCTGAATTGGTTGTGAAAATCTTAGTTCAGTAAATGGATTTGCTGATGGACTATTTGAAGAATTTACAATCAATAAATGATAAACACCATCTTGAACTCCAGGTAAATATTTTGTAATTTCCTGTGCTCTATAGATTGATAGAGTTTCTTTCAGTCTTCTTCTTACAAATCTTGGTAAAGATGTTGTTCTATTCGATACATCACTTTGAAATGTTCCAGGATCAGTAGTCAATCCAACAGTAAATTGTTTAAGACTTGAAATACCAACAACAGAATAATTTAGATTATATCCAGAACCATAAGTTGATGTTGTGTTTGTAGAGCTCTTTACATTGTATACATCAACCTGACTTCCAACTGATAAGTCGTGTGGAATTTCAGTATCAAAATATGCATAAGTCCCATCCCAAGATGCATTTGCAATAATTCTAAAGTTTCTTAACTCATTTTCATTGCTTAGTGTTGATGTTGTAGGACTGTATAGTGCAGAAACTTCAGAATCAGAAATTCCAATTGTTGTACTAGATTCTTGAATTACATATCCATCTAATGGTGGTCTTGCAGTTGTAACACCAGAAGAAGCTGGTATTACATAACGAATCCTATAAACAGTATCCAATACATTTCTGTTATCTACCTTTCTTGTAATATAAGATCTTGGTGTAACTGCTCCAAGTGAAGTTGTCCCAAAACCAACAATTGCAGAATATAACGTATTTTCAGTAGATGCTGATGATACATTAATATACCAATTATTTTGAGATGTATCATACTGAATTGGATGTCCAATATTCCCTACAATTTTATCAATAACTCTACTTTCTATTGTTAATATTCCACCTTTGTTATTGAGTGGTATTGCAGGTGTTGCATTAATAGCATCATTTAAAGTTTTTGCAATTTTAATTTGATCTGTTCCAACTCCAGAAGTAATTGCATAATAAGTTGTATTTGGAGTTAAACCATCAGGTAAACTTCCATTATAACTCTTTATGCGAATTGTTTCTCCATTTATAAAGTTATGTGGTTGTGTTAATGATAAAGTATTGGAAGTAATACTATTAATTCCTGCTGCAGATTGATTAACTTGGAACGACTTAATTGCGGAAATTTGATTTGAAGTTCCTTGTGTATTTGGCATCACAATTTTTGCCGAATACTGTGTAGAGGATCCAGAACTTGAAATTAATACATTGAGTGTATCATTTGTCTTTGCACCTATTCTGAAACCTTCAATTACGTGATTTGGTGGAGAACCTAAATTAGTTTCATTATAAAGATATAATCTACTTGTGCTTGCAACACCTACAGTTTTTGCAACATCAATACCAATAAACTCAATTGAATTTTCTAATGTTTCAAGTTCTCTTGGTGGAATAATATGAGTAATATATCCAACATCATCTCTGGGAAATGCTTCTCTTTTAAATCCAGAAGCAACTAATGCTTTTGATCCAAAGTTTGAATTGGAGTTATTGATTGATTGGTCTCCACCAGATTCTGTTAAGAAATGTGCGTAAAATCCTATCGCAAAAATAGAAACATTTTGAATATATGCATCATTAGTTGTTTTAATATGGAAGTTTCTATATGTTGGTTTATATACTGCTTTGGAATTATTACTAATCGTTTCATTTCCTGCTACAGTACTATCATCATATGATCCTGTAATTGGATTATAAACTACAAAAGCATTATCATCTTTCTGTAAACTAATACCAGTAAATTGAGCAATAACCATAGACTTAAATCCGGTTGCTCTATCTCCATCTGCGAGAACACCACACATACCATAAACAGATCTCAGTGATAGATTAAAGATATATGGTGATGCCGAAGTTACAGTATCATTAGAAAGAGATAATGATGAACCAGTAACTACAGGAAGTGCTATTGCCGGAGAGTTTTGTACTTTATATTTGATTTGAGTATCACTTACTTTTTCACTTACAACAAATTGGCCATTATATCCATTTGCAGTAATACCTTGAATACGGAAAGAAGTATCTACATCTAATCCATCAACTGCAGATGTTGTAGTAACAGTAATTGTTGTAGTTGCAGTGATTCCATCACCAGCCTTAATACTTGAAATACCTATGGACCCTCCACTTGGTCCCACAATACGATACTCATCAATTTTTGCTTGTATATCTAAACCTGAAGATGGATAATCTGGTTCAATTGCACGTCCAGAAGATTGTCCATATACAAGTCCAACTTTTTCATAATACATATCCAGATCAGTACGATCCGTTGAATATGTTTGAAAATCATCATCAATATTTACAGAACTTACACCATCTGCATATTCAAAGCAAGAAAGTTTGTGATGTGAAAAATTAGGAACAAATACATTACTAGTATAGTCCATATAGCACTGACCATTTGGATCAGCATCAAATATTGAAAATTGCCAAAAATAACATCCACCAGTTACACGAAATACTGTAGATCTTTCAATATTATCATTGATTGGATTTGGAACATATTTTGGACGAATCTTAGTTTTTCTTAAATCTAGTCCAACAATGGAAGTACCTCTTGGTACAATCACTCCACCGTGAATACTATTCAGTTTATATAAAGAATTATTTGATACTGTTAAATCAAAATTTGATGTTAAATCCCAAGCAGGCAAATCATTAGATGTTGTTCCGTTTCTTAATCTATAATTATTTGCACCATCAGGTATCCAACCAGGACGATTATCTACAACGTGATCACCAGGATATAATAAAATCGTCGTTTTACCAAATCTATCGTTATTCAGACCTCTCTGATATGAAAATCTTGCAGATTCAATCAGTGCTCTTTGAATTGTTTTAAATGGACGAGTTAAACTGTTTCCTTGATTTTCTATGCTATCAGTGGCATCCAAATCATTTGGACTTACATATAGAATATTTCCACGAGCATTCTTCAAAAAATTATCTAAACGACTTAATCCCATCTTATTTGCACTATAAGTTCTATTATGTTTTATTTATCATACAACAAAACCTCCCAAGAAGGAGGTTATGAAGCACACGGAAGGGGTTTGGTTGTATCGCCTTTGATATTATATACTACTTATCAGAATATGTCGAGACCTTTATAATCTGTAATGAAGCAAGTGCGGAAAAGACTAAAAGAAAGGCGTGAAAATAGTCCACGATTAAAATTTCTTTTTACCTTTCTATGTAGAAATATCAAAACATATATTGAGTATTTTTATCAGCATATTAAAACATTGAATAGGAGTGGTGGGATTTGAACCCACGCTGTATGGATTTTAAGTCCACTGCCTCTTCCGCTGGGCTACACTCCCAAAAAGGGATCAGACCCTCTTTGACTACATCAGTTCTCCACGAAGTTCAGCAAGCTTTGCAGTTGCAAGTGATTCTACACAAGTCCAATAGAGTTCTCCACTTACAATATTTTCATCCGCAAAATGTTCTGCCACATCTTCTTGAAGTTGTTGAAGTTCGGTCAAAGCGTCTCGGGTAATCATCATGGGTGGTTCGTTGCATCACCCATATATCATAGCACGGATGCCCTGTGGTGTCAAGGGGTCTCAACCACCAATTTTTCAACGTCTATTCTTTCTGCATGAACTAAATAAAAACAATCAATATTGGATTCGCACATAGATTTAATTCTAATATTCTTATCATCAAAATCAGATACAACTAAATTTTGATTATATCCAATTTCAGTTAGAGAAACTGTAATGCTATCAATATTTACCAAGTCTTTCCAATAATCAGGAAGAGTTATTATATTAGATCCAGTAATTCTTCCTCTAATATAAACAGCATGTTCTGGTCCTTCCAAACATCCGTGCATTAATCTCATACCATCTTTTGATGGATGTGGAATGTCAAAAAATTTTACTGCTGCCGATAAAACTCCAAGAACTCCAAGATTTCCATTAACTCCAGCATTTCCAGCAACTCCAAGATTTCCAGTAACTCCAAGACTAATAGCAACTGTTACATTTCCACTGAATGTAGATTGAGATGAATTTACGGTAAAAGTTGAAAGTGCTCCAGTATTACGTTCTAATGTAACATTTGATGTATCAGAACCAGTCAGATGCAAATAAACATAATCTGATGTTGTATTTAATAATGCCATTCCAACATCATTCAATTTAAATACTGGATCCTCAAAAATATTTGAGAAGTCATCATTATCTCTAAAAATATACTCTGTTCCAGTACCAGTAAATGTACCGTATTGCTGAAATGTAAATGCCATTAAGCGTCAATCTCCGTAACTAATCTTTCAACATCTTGTCTTGTACCAAAGATATGATAAAAACAATTAATAGGAATACCAGGTTTTGCTTGAAGATAAACTTTATTATCTGATATTCTTTTTACAATAACATCCTGATGAGCTCCGATTGGAGTCAGTGATACAGTAATTGTAGTTGAATCTACTAATTTTGTCCAATATTCCGGAAGTTCTATTTCTGTACGGTTCAAAACTCTTCCACGAACATATACTGCATTTTCTGGACCTTCTAAACAGGTATGAACTAATTGCTTTCCTTGTTTTGTTGGGTGATTAATTACAAAGTTTTTAATTTGTGCTTGTAATATTCTTGTTCTTACAATATCTGCTTCAACAAACTTTGTCTTAATAAGTTCATCTACTCTTACAAACTTCTCAAATCTTGCAGTTAATTTACACCACAAAGAATATAATGGTGCAGTTTTTACATCCTCATTTGCTGTAATTCCGATCATCAACGTTGCTTTATTTTCTGCAAATTGTTGTGCTGCACCAACTTGCAATGGTCCTTCTACATACGCAGATCCACGAACTTTTTCATCACCCAATCCAAGAGCAGTTGGAGTTCCTGCACCAACCATAAGTTGCCCACCAGAAGCAACATCATCAAATAACATTGACATTTTTAATCCTCCACTTGATTATTTTCATTGCAGACATCTTGCCCGCCAACTTTAGAATCCCTAGTTTTAACTGCATCAGTCACACCACGAATTATAGAACTATAAATTTTCATTGAAGAATTTGCAACTATTTCTGCAGTTCCGGTTGTTACTAATTTATAATGTGCTGTTCCCTCAATGAATACTTTTTTACCTTTAACGATAGTAGATTCTGATGAGGTTATACGAATGTTACCCTTATCACCACCTTCACCAACAGCAACTAAATCAATATTAACTCCCTCAAGACGAATATTACCTTTATCTGCCTTAATAATTATATTACCATTTACTGCATTTATAAGTAAAGTATCTTCTGCTTGTGCAGAATCCATTCCACATTTAATTTGAAATCTACCAGGACTTGTGGATGTTGTGGTTCCTTTTCTTTGACCGTTTTTATCCAAAACAATTGAGTGTCTTCCATCAGTTGCCTGAAGTAAAACATCTGCAGTTACAGCTCCATCTTTATGTATATGACCAAAAGATATTGAACCGTGATCATTTCCAAATCTGATTCCAGTATAAGTACTATCTGCAGTTGACCCAGGCGTATTTTTTGTATTGATAGGTGTTGGCATAGTTATTGTAGAGTTCCCGGAATGTTGAGTTTTGGATCATTAGCAGTAACATCAGTACCAACTCTTTGAATTGCACTTGGAGGTGTTGTTACTTGAGCAGTAATACTTTCTTGAAGAGTATCATATACACGAATTGGTTCTCCAATCGTTTTATAATATCCAGCATATTTAGCACCCTGATCATAGAACACTGAACCATAATATGCTCTACCATCAACATATCCAGTTTGTTTCAATCCAACCAAATCAGTAACCTGAAGAAGTTTTTGTCTTTCTCCGGTTAATGCAGGATCTAATGGATCTCTAATCACTTTAAATACCGGAGTGAAGGATGCATTTATTCCTGTTTTAGATGGAAGAGTAATTCTTGGATATACTGAAAAACAAGTTCCTTCACTTACTATCTTCACTTCCTTTATTTTACCAAATGGATCACATATGTAATCCAATACTACTCCATTATCAGGTACTATACTAAGTTTGTCAACTCCACATTCATAATTAATTCCAGGATCATCTATAATAACACTTTCCAAAATTAAGCATACCGGATATCCCGAAACTTGTGGTCCTGGTGTTGGAGGTGGTGGTGTTGGTGTTGGAGGTGGTGGTGTTGGTGTTGGAGGTGGTGGTGTTGGTGTAGGAGTAGGTGTTGGAAATGGAGTTAATGATCCGCAACGTACAAAACTTCCAATAGGAGCACTTGCATTTAATGTCATAATAATATTACCATCAGTATCAAGAATTACCAAATCATTATCCGATAATTTTGTTAATGGTGGTATTAATTCAGATCCTACATAAACTGTTCCTGATTTAGATGATATTGGACCATATATTCTTCCACCATCCAAATCATATACTTTACTTGCATTTATAGTTATGTTATTATTGCCATCTTTTACTTCAAATGAATCTGCTGGTGATGATATTTTTATGTCTATTGATTGTTTTCCAGTTTTCTTAGTTAGATCCAAATAAATTCCTGGACCAGTATATCCTTTAGTTGATGTACTACAGATAGGATTTGGCCCTGGAGGTGGTGGTATTGGAGTAGTTTGTTCACATTTACCAGTAGTTGAATTAAGAGTATATCCAGGATTACATTCACATTTTTGTGTTACCAAATTATATGTTGCATTTGGATCTTTACAATTTTTAATAGAAGGAGTATTACCTTGAGCAGCAGGAATTACTTTAGATACAACACCCTTACCACTAATTTTCTTGGGACAGGGTGGAGAAATTAAAACTGCAGAAATCGCAACAGGATTTTGTTGCCAAGAAAAAGCATCCGCTTCTATGACGGAAGTTTGCTTTGTAATTTCAAGAGCAACACCAGATGGATTTACTGCGAATATATCAGATGCAACTTTAGTATTTGTAAGAGTTATTACAAGATCATAAGTCCCTTTAGTTATATTTGCAATATCTTCAATAGGATCTCCAACAAAATCCGTTGTTGTTCTTATATCTACTCCATTAATTGTAAATGATGCAATATTATCTCCTTGCATTTTTACCTTATAGGAACCGTCCTCTGGAAAAGTTACATTTCTCCACGTAAGAGTGAATGTTCCAGTAATTGCTGCATTTGGAGAATTGACATCCCCCAGATATGGAGATACGGAATACTTATTCATATAATCACTCCATCTCTTATCATTCCAATGAACTAATGGAATTCCCTCATATGTTATTTTATCCTTTTGTGTTATAAAATTACTATTTGTTTGTTGTGGTGAAGTTGGTATAACAGTAGGGGCATAAAAAGCAGTTCCTTCTCTTTGGAATCCTAATGCAGCCAAAGATGGCATTTCATTCGTATCCAATGTAAGAAAATGTTCTCCTGTTCCGAGACGAAAATACCTAATCACCTCAGATCTATCTACTCCTGGAGTATCATATGCTGCTCCAACAACACCCTCAAAGTTATACCCTATAGCAACTGCATTATCTTTTTCAGGTATGCTGGTTGTATATAAGTGATCTCCAGTAGGTCCATGAAATAAACGATATACGGGTACAGTTCCCGATACTTGATTAATATCTTTAAATAACTTAAAGGCAAGACCTTCTTCATTTAGATTGTTTTGTTCTATAAATTCTGTTGTTGGATTTGAAGTATAGAAATGTTGACTTTGTGCTGGTCCACCAAAATCAAAGGTAAAAAACCTTCTCATATCAACAGTTTCTACTGGTTTAGATATTATTGGAATACTAGACTGCCAATCCAAAGTACTAAAAATCTTAAGATCAATAGTAGATTTTTTATCAATTGGTGAATTGGTAACTTCAGTTGTAATTTTATGTTTTCCTTTTGTAAGAAATATTTTTGATGAACCTGGATTTTCTACATTAAATCCTTCAGCATTATGAACTTCTTTTCCATCAATAAGTATTCTTCCACTATTATCTGCAGTTGCCTTAACAGCATAATATCCATCATAAGCAATATCTACTTCCCAGTCATTACTATGAGTTACACCTGCAGAATCACTTGATGGAGTATCTAATGGAGGAACAGGAGACAATGCATACCTGTTCATAAAGTTACTCCAAGGAGAATTTTTAGAGGGGGGCGGAGTAGAAGAATTAGAACTAGGAGTATTAGTTTGCTGTTTGGAAATAATATCTTTAAGTTTTAGTCCTTCCGCACCGTCTCCACTAATAGTAATAGATCTTCCGCTTCCAGCACCCGGTCTAGTTACCATTTGTCCAGGAGGAACCGAAAGAGTTGTAAAAAAATCTCCTTGTGCATCTTTTCCATAATATATTTCTGTTGCCCCACCAAGGATTGGTAATGGTTTATCCAAAACTATTTTTGTATCAGGAACTAATGTTAATGGAGGTATAGGAGCAGGAGTAGTGATAGCAGGAGTAGGTGGAGTATATCCTACAGGATAATATCTTACAGGATACCAAGATTTTTTTGCAGGAAACCGAGTAGACCAAATTGGATTTGGAGGACATCTACCACTCTGAACTTTTGGTTTTTCTTGAGGAACTGGTGCAGGAGGAGCATCAATAGTTAATGACACACCCATTGGATTTTCATTCCAAGATTTACTTGATATAATAGTTCCTGAATTAACTTCTGATGAAGAAAATATTCTTTTAAAAGATCCAGAACTAACCTGCAATACCACATTATCCCAACCTTGGTATCCCTCATCAACTATAAAACTCTTATTATCTCCAGATGGAGTTTCATCCCCAGTATAAGAAGATATGCTATTATTATAGATTGGAGTAATTACAGAAGCAGTACAAGGACCATAAATTTTTCCACCACTTATAGTATATGATTTTGTACTTGGTGTGGATATAGCACTGGATAGTTTTGATATATTACTATCAACATTTGGTATAGAAATCATATAATCTAAACCAGATCTCCCGCTGACGGTTATTGTAACATTTTGATCTCCAGTATATGAACTCAAATCTAAATAAATTCCTGGACCATTAAAACCAGTTACCGCACTTGGGGCAGATACTTGAGAAGATGTTGAACCACCAAGTATTGGTATGGTGATTGGTGCATAAAAAGCAGTTAATTCTCTTTGAAATCCTAATGGCGACAAAAATTGCATTTCATTAGTATCTAATGTAAGAAAATGTTCTCCAGTTCCAGGACGAAAATATCTAACTACTTCAGCTCTATCTACTCCTGGAGTATCATATGCTGCTCCAACAATACCTTCAAAGTTATACCCTGCAGCAACTGCATTATCTCTTTCAACTATACTTGCCACATAAAGATGATCTCCAGTAGGTCCATAAAACAAACGATATACTGGTACAGTTCCAGGAACTTGATTGGTATCTTTAAATAACTTAAAGGCAAGAACTTCTTCATATAGATTGTTTTCTGCTATAAATTCTGTTGATGGATTTGAAGTATAGAAATGTTGACTTTGTGCTGGTCCACCAAAATCAAAGGTAAAAAACCTTCTCATATCAACAGTTTCTGCATATTTAACTACAGGTGGTGGTGTTACAATTGGAGCATAAATTGGAACATTCAATAAATTTATATAAATTTTATGCTTACCTGCTTTATATGTTTTTTTGATTGGAGTTGGCACATCTAAAAATTGATTTAGATCTGCAATAAATTGATTGTCAATAAAAACTTTTGCAACATTATCACACAATCCACGAATGATATATTCTCCATCATAAGGAAAATCAACTTCCCATTCAAACACAAATAACTTTCCAGAATTATCAGTACCGGGAACATTAGATGGTGGAACTGGAGATATTGCATATGTATTGGTAAATGGATTCCACGCAGGATGTGAAACCAGATATGTTTGATTATATAAAGTAGATCCGTAACTAATCTTTAAAGGTTTTTTCTTTCTTGTAGTCCAAAATGGATTAGATGCTGTAGATAATGATTTCTGATATTTGTCAATTTCATATGCAATTGGATCTGCACCAATTCCAGTATATGCCTCTGGTTGCCAAGGCCCTAAATCTTCTCCATTAGGTCCCCAATTTCTGCCAAATCCAACAGTTGTATCAGGACATATTTCATAATCTTCAAAGTCTGCTTCTTTATCATATGTTTCATACGATTCTGTAACTTCACCTAAAACAGCAACTAATACTGCACCATTTGTATTATTGCAAGGATCATTTAAATCAACCAGAGGTGGATATTGATATCCGTGCCCGCCTCTAATAAGATCTACAGCAAGTACTGCCCCATCAACACCTATAATAGGATTACCTGCTGCACCAATTCCACCACCACCAAAAAATTGAACTTTAGGCGCACCGCAAGGTTTAACTTGTTGCAATCCACCACAATCAGTCTCAGTAGAAAGAGTATCATTTGGAGTTAATTTATTGACTTCATTAATATTAAGATATCTTATATTGTTATCACCATCCTTAAAAATGAATACTGTTCCAGGATTTTTTTGAGCATATGCATTTGCTTCACATATAGTATAATCATATTCATATCCAGTAGCACCATCAATAAATCCTACTTTAATCGCAGCAGTAGTTACAGGTGCTGTTAAATTAAAAAGATCAACTCCACGTACTTTATTTGAATTTGCCATATTTTTTTTATACGTCCTTCAATTCTCTTTTCATATGGAATTAATATTCATATTTATGTGAAATCTTTGGATATAAGTTTTTTCAAATTTTGTATTGGAGTTGCAAATGGTATTTCTAGTTTTAATGGCTTATCAATAAATTCCTGAGTAGACTTATCAACTTCAGATACTCTTGGATCATTTGGTGTAGTTGTTGCACCACCTCCTTTTTGTAATGTATAATAATCTGATATTGGACACTCTGGTTTTAAATCACAACCAAAAACATTAAATGTAATATTTTCAAAATTTAAAGCAGAACTTATACTACCATTAATTCCACTAATTAATGAACTGACTTGGGATATACCACCACTTACCTGAGATAAAGCATTGCCCACTTTATCAATTTCAGATAATGTATCAGAAAGAAATGAATTTGCAATATTTACCGCATTACTAACACCGTCTGTCATCTCTTTCATATTCATGGCAATCATTGTTCCGGTTAATGACTCAACAGAACAAAGTGTAGTAAAAGTATATGTATTAGGTGGTGTTTCCTTCGTAGTATTTAACATAAATGGATTATTTTTATTGTTTATAGTTTTGTCTTCAAAAAATCCTTGCAATTGAGCACAAAGATTTTGAGTAAGTTTATTGTAAAGACATACAATCAATTTAGTAATTGTTTTTTTTATATCAATAAATTGATTTCTTTTATTTGGTGGAATTTTATTTACAGTTGGTGCCAGTGCTTTATTGATTTTCTTCAAAACGTACTGCATAATCTTATCAAAAATAATCTTAATATATTTTGCAATTTCACAAGCAAAGTTAGCAATCAGTGCTCTAATATCAGATAATATTTGTGATGCAGCATCAACATAACTCTTTGCTGCATGGAGTATTTTATTAATCTCATCAGTAAGTTCTTGAATTTTGATTTGTATTGCTTTAAGTGCAGACTTCATCATATTGCACGGATTCATCAATACTGTCTTCTTTTGATATAATTCATTACGCTTAATATCAGCAGCACTTTGCTGTTGAACAGCATTTACTCCTTCTAGAGTTGGTTCAGGATTTGCTGGTGTTGGTCCAATACTTTTTCCTTCATCAGGAACTTTAATAGTTTGATCAGTATATGCACTTGTTGGTGCAAAATTACTTTGTGTAGTTCCAACTGTTTTTCCTAATACAGTTTGTGCATTATTACCAAGCACTCCCATAATAACTGGAACTTGTGCATCAGAATCATCAAGAAAAAATCCAAATACAAAATTACCTTGTCTTATATTTGGAGTTTGAGAACTTGTTCCTTGCCCACCCCCAGCCGTAATTGGATACATTACCTGTGCCCAAGGTAATTGATCCGAAGGAATTGTTTCTTCTTCTTTATCGTGATATCCTATAATTCTAACTTTATACCTATATCCCCATCCAGGAATTTGATCTGGACTTTCAAATTTTCCAGGAAGTATATTATCTTTCCAAGTAGAATCCTGAGCGATTTGTCCAATCCACCAATGAAACCCACCTGTTCCCAAAAATCCTGAATTAAATAATGTTCCTTCCATTAGTTCTCGTATATTCTACATTCTGGTGAATCTGGATTTTCATCACAAAATAATTCTAATGATGATGGAGTTTTAGTTATTTCTGGATTATTTTTTTGATATCTTTCTAAATTATTCAGTTCATCTTCAAGATGACGAAGACGTTGACTACAAATATCTGAAGTATCAAGTTCTTGTCTAGTATCAAATATATGTTGTTGAAGAGTTTTAGTGTTCATACAGTTGGATTTCCTGTTTTTCCATAAGAATCTCTAACCAAAATCAATTTAGTAAAAGTCCCTGTTGTAGAAATCATATGACATAAATGTGATATCATATATATGCCACCAAATTGTTCGCTTTTACTTTTATCGGTATTTGAGGATAGTTCTGGATTATCAACAAAAATAAGATCTCCTGCGTGTAAACTAAAATCACCAGGAATCGTAATTCTTACTTTAATTGTAAACAGTTGATTATATCGCATTGCTGCTTGATTTAAGATACCATTCGGATCAAAATTTTGTTCTTGTGATTTGCTAATTTGTTCTTTAGTATTTCCCGTAGGTAATGTTCCAGTATCAATGAGCATATATGATGTTCTAGTATGCTTATTAGGAAACTCATCATTTAAAACTGGAAGTTCTTTTCCTGCAAGTTTTAAATTTTCTTTCGTTAATTCTGCTCTTGGATATTCTACTTTATAATAACAATTGAATGGATCAAACGTTATAATTTTTGTTGAATATGTGCCTATTTCAAATTTTGATACAACATCAGCAGTATTATCAATATCATACTCAAGAATCTTTCCACCATATCCAACCGGAATATTTTGACCTCCAGAATCTGGCGAATCATTATAAATTAAAGACTTTACTGGTTTAGATAAAAATAATTTATCAATTGATTTATATTGAAATCCCTTTGAGGTTTCAAAGAAAAAATATCCCGCAGTATTTCCTTTTGCATTTTGAGTATTTGGTACTGATCTTTTTGATAACCAAGTGCAAAGATAAATTGGTTTTTTATTATTTCCTATAAAGTTATAATTATTTAAAGTTTCTTCAATATCAATATTCTTTTTAGTATTTAAACAATTATTATCAGTAAGAATATATTTAATATGATCAGAAATCTTACCATTAAATCTAGTTTTTACTCTAATTTGCTCATTTAAAATATATTCTTTTGATACCAAATCTAAAGAAATTAAAGATCTTCTTGAATCTTGATTTAATGGAGATATTTTATTTACATATAGTGCTAAATCTAATTTATTATCCAAATTATCAGTCATTACCAACTTCATTTTTTCTTGTCCAACCAAAGGTAAACCTTCAATTACACTCATATACTTACCATTATTTTCAACAGAATTACCAGTATCAGTATAAACACAAGTTACTTTTATTGTTTGTTGTAAAATACTTTCATAATAATATAACTCAGTTGTTCCATTCGCAATATCTACATTTTGTTTAGTCTTATTTGAGGTAACACTAAACAGATTTATATTGGAAGGTTCTGCTAATTTTGAAAATAATTGTTGCTGTTCGTCTGCCATATTATTATTTTACTATTTTATTATTTAACCTATAAGTGCAAGAGATTCATATGGATCACTATTAGAACCACCAATAAAACTACTTGTTCCTCTATTCATAGGAACAGGAACAGGAATTAACTCTGGTTCTGGAAGTTCTACAATAATATCCTGCATTCCCATATTTTCATATCCAGCATAAGACTGAAGAACACTCATCAATTGAGGTTTAGTTTTTGCTGCGTTGAGATACTCTAAAAGATTTGGTGCAAGAGAATCCAATCCTCTTGTAGTATCGGCATCAAAAACGAATTCTGGTCTTCCGTTCTCGGCAAGAGTTGCAAGAGTGGGTTTCAAAACTCTTCCGCCTTTTGCAAATGCAGTTTTACCTCCACTTAAAGGTATATTTGGTAATGGTGTTATTTGTGGTTTAGTAGGTGGTTTCGGGGGTGGTGTTAATTGAAATGCTCGCGGAATTGTATAAGGTGTTGTTAAAGGTACTGGTGGTTTTGGTTTTGCTCTTGGCGCTGCTGGTGGTGATGATGCTACTGGTGACGAAGGTGCTTGTGGTCTAGATGCTGCATTACTTGGAATTCTATAAAATTTTCCAGAACCTCCATAAGTATTTTGATATTGTGATAGTGGAGCAATCCAGCTAAATTTTGCTCCACTAGATGAATTTGATATAATATTACCATCTGGTAGAACAACTCCAATATGCTTTTGTCCATTTACAATATACAAATCTCCAGGCATTTGGTTTCCTGAAGCAATTCTTACATATCCAGAATTAATCATTGCAGATTCTGCATCCGGAACATTATTAGAATTTCCCCAAGGAGGAGTTAATCCCGCTTTTGAAAACACCTTATTTACTGCCCAAACACATGCATTATTTCCACCATCAGGTCCAGAAGCAGTAGACATTCCCTTTAACGATTTTGCAGATTCTGCTAAATTAGATGCTACTGGACCAGAACCAGCTGGAGGTCTATAATTTCCATACTTGGCAAATAATTTATTTCCAAATGCTGCTCTACGTGGAGATTCTATTGCATAATCTCCAGGTATTTCAAATTTCTTTAACCAAATATCAGATGCTTCTTGAAGACTCTTTGCGTTTTTAATTTCTTGCCATTGCCCTCTGTCTTGAGCTTCCCATTTTAAACCAACCAATTGTCCCTCTAATGTATTGGGATCCATACCTTTAGAACTAATATATGCAGAAACTTTTGGCCACCTAATCTGTTTATCCCACTGTGCGATACCATGATGTGTTATATTGTCTGCTTTTGGATCAAATCCACCTTCTTGTTGAAGATTTCCTGCAATACCTGCTGCTTGTTCTCCAGTCAATCCTTGAGATATCAAATAATGCATAGTTTTTTCTTCACCACTTGAACCAGAAAAATCTGCAGCACCTTCAACTCCAGGTTGTGATGGTGAAGAAGATGGGGTAGTTTTAATATCCTCTGCCCCCTTTAATCTCATTTCTTTCATCAAATCATTAATAATATCATCAATTTTAGGAACAACTAAATTTTCAACTGAATTCTGCAACCATTTTGTTATATCTCCACCACCTAACATTGGTGAAACAGTAACTGGACCGCCAGATGCAAATGCTGTACCACCTCTTGTAATTTCATTTGAACTTGCAAGACTTATCCAGTTACTTAATCCATTTCCTGCATTCATATAATCAGTTTTATCTGGTTTTTGTCCAAGAATTGCTTTAATTGGCAATCCAAATAAAGGAGCTAAGTCAGAACCTTCACTCATAGTTTTGAAGGATTTCTCCATATAACCAAGTGGATTTATTGATTTATTATCGCTATTCTCTGGGAATATTTTTGATATATTCTTTTTACCACCAATACTTGCACCAGGTTTTACTGGTGTTGACTTAACATTTAAGGTTCTTCTTGGTTTTTTTAATGTTCTTTTTATAGGACCACTTGTAGATTTTCCACCTCTTGTTATTCGTCCTCCCCCTGCCGCTTTTTGTTTTTCTCCACCAGTCAATGAATCATAAAGCATTCCACCTGCAATATCACCAAGATATCCACCAAGAATCGTTCCTGCAAATGGAACTGGTATAAGAGTTCCAAGAGCAGCCCCAGCAGTAGAACCAACTGCTTTTGCTGCTGCTCTACCTATAGGTTCTTCTCCCATTGCAACATTAATTGCAAAATCAATTAATCCACCAATAACAGGAACTCTTCCCAAACCTTTTGTTAGAAACTTTGCAGGACCCTTTCCCAAAAACTTTATTGCTGCTCTTTGTGGTGCCTTGGAAAGTCCCCTTTTCATAATATTACCTTCTCCAGTTCCACCAAGAAGTCCTCTTTGAGGACCAAATCTTTCTGCAAGAGGTTTGAATTGTGATCTTACCCTGTTAAGAGCACCTTTTTGTGATTTTCCATTTTTTAGATCATTTTCAAACATTCTGGCAGCATCATTGCCATAGGTTTTCTCAATTTTTTTTATTCTTTTATTTCTATCAAAATAATCTAAATTTGAACCTTTACCGCTATTACCATTAGGTCTTGTGGGTTTAGTTCCTTTAGGACCCTTGCCCTTTCCAGTTGCAAGCATACCAAAAATAAGAGCACCATTAATAAATGCAGTAAATGCTCCTTCAAATTTTTTAAACATCTTGAGGGCACCGTCACCCCCAATATCTTTGATAAACTTTTCAGTTTTATCAATTGCTTTATATCCCCAATCAATAAAAGTTACTAATCCATCAAGTGCTTTTCCTCCCCAATCAAGAAGAAAATTAAATACTGGAGTTGCAAGTTTTATAAAACCTATAAGTTTTGGTAAATGCGGTATTAAATTATAAACAAAATACCCAATCAATGTTTTAAAAATAAAATTTTTAAGAAAACCCAAAAATCCAAGTCCTGGTATAGAAGGAACTTTAAATTTATTATCCTTATCTTTTTGTTTATTTTCTAATTTTTTTTCATTCTTATCACTAGTTTCCTCTTCTTTTTGTATTCTATTTTTTTCTGTTTGTTTCTTTTTGAATAATGTAGTACTAGCAAATATATCTCTAATACGTAAAACTTTTTTACCAATTGAATTTAAAATATTATTATCATTATCTTCATTTTTATCTTCTACTGGAGATAATACTTTAGATGTATTAATTTTCGTCGTTTTTGGACGAATATTAATACTTACTTTTGGTTTTGATGATGGTAAAAGTTTATCTTTAGTAATTGCCATTGTTTTAATTTATTCCCAAAGTCTTTGCAGTTCTAGAATTACCATCAGGATGAATAGCACTAAAATTAGGAACAGATTGTGATTTTGAACTTCCAGATGACGGTTTTGATTTTTTACTTGCAGGAATAACTATTACTCTTGGTTGTGATGAAATTGGAGGAGTAATTTGATTTACTGATGGATTGAGTTTTGTAGGAGCAATTGTAGATTCTTCTGCTCTTACAGGTGGTGTAAATACTGAATTAACTACCGATCCTATTGTAGATTTTAAGGATCCAAATAAATCTGGTTGTAATTGTGGTGCCTGTGATACCTGTTCTTTTAAATCAGATTTGGGTTTAGAAGAATATGCTTTTGCAACATCAGGATTTCTAAAATATATTAATTGTTTTGTTCCTGGCCATCCTGCTTTAGACATTTCAGGAGTCATCAAATTAGTAAATGTTCCTCGACCCGAAGAATTATTTGCAATTCTACCATCTGGCATTACTATTCCAATATGCCCATATGGTTCAGGATCTCCAGTCCCACGCGGATCATTCCATATTACAATATCTCCAGGTTTTCTTTTATCTTCAGAAACTTTGACAAAAGTTTTGTTCAATGACTTATAAATTTTTGGAACATTCTTTATATTATCAATACCTTTCCAAGGAAGTGTTAATCCTGCTCTATTATATACCTCATTAATTGCTGGCGCACATCCATTACCAGGATCTTCACGATATCCCCATTGTTCTTTTTGCATTTGTGCTGCAGCTTTTACAAGAGGATCAACATATCTGGAGGGTTTAAACTTGGGAACTGACGGACCATATTTTTCAGGTACTTTATTATCATTTTTATTAGAGAAAATATTTTTTATAACATTTGCACCTTGATTAATTGCACTTGAAACTAAATTAATTGGTGTAGTATTTTGATTTGTCAAAGGTGAAAATGGAGGGTCTCCAATCAATCCACCACCAGCAGCATAAGTGTTTCCTTTAATAATTCTTGGGCGATTCGTTCCTCCACCCATAGCATTCATTGTTTCTAAAGTATTGACACCGAACAGCTGGGTCGCACCAGGAGACATCACAAACTCACCATCGGAAAGCATAGCAGGAATTTTATCAATTCCAGATTCTCCAGATACTTTCCCATCATTATCAAAAAATTGCCTTACCTTATGTAATCCACCGCCTATCAGACCAGCCATTTGACCGGCACCAAAACTTCCTGCCTCAATTGTTGAGGTTATTATACCTTCTTTAGTTTGTTGTTCTTTTGATTTTTGAGTTGGTTTTGATTGATCTTCTTTACCAAAAAGTTGTTCTCTTCTATCTTTCTTCTGATTTATTTCATTTATTCCAACACCAGTCATTACTGCAGCACCAGCAATTATACCAGCGGCAAGTGGATTTGCTGCAGCAAATTGTGCAATACCACGAATTAATATACCACTAATAGTTCTAATAAATCCACCAAGAGTGGTTCCAAATAAGAAATATGCACTCAAAAGTGCAGGCCAATAATCTTTAAAAAATCTCAAAACAGACTTGAGTTTATCTTGATTTTCTTTTTTTCCAATCCAGTCTATTAAATTATAAATTACTTTACCAATAAGCATAGATACAAAGAAATCAATAATCTTATCCAATATTGACTTAACTGGCGAAAGAAGTTTTTGTGCAATCTTTTGAACTGCACCAAATCTTTTTTCCATTCCTTCTTCAATGCCTTTTCTTTTATTTGCCTCTTTCTTCTTTCTCTCGTTTTCTGCATTCTTTCTATCTTGCTTATCTTGATCAACAATGCTTTTTAAAATATTATCAAGTGCTTTTTGAATATCCTTAATAGGACCTTTCTTTTCTTCTGATTTTTTTATATCAGGAACTTCTGATGTTCCTTTTAATAAAAAATTATTTTTTATTAAATTTGATGGTCTTGTAATTCTTACATTATCTACTGTTATTTTTTTCCTTTCTACTTTAAATCTACCTACTTTATCTTTAACTCTTTCAAACTCATCTTGAATTAAAATTTGCTCTTCTGGATGAAGGTTAGATTTTCCTGTAGAAATTAAAACAGATTGTTCTTTTAAAAGACTTTTATACGTTCCATAATCAATATCAACTACATCATCTAATCCAAGAATACGAAGAATTCTTTCATCAATCTTCTCCGTAATCAGATCTGCTTCATTAACTCCTCCTGTAGGAACTAATGCAGATTTTGAAGGTTCTTTTGTTGCAGTAGCAGTAGCAGTAGCAGTAGATTTTGCTTTTGCTTTTGCTTTTTGTATTTCCCTTTCTTTTTGTATTTCCTTTAATCTAGACTCTATTGCGACATCTTCAATTTTTTTATCTGCCTGTTTACGAAATGGTTTTTCAAGATATTCATCCACCAACCACTTCTGATACTTTTCATATCTTTCAATAAATTCAGCACTATTAGCAGAATAATTAAATATTGGAAAACCTCTTGGATCCTTTTTTAGATTCTCAATTAATCTATCAGAATCTGCGTCACCAAGATTGACAGTAGAATATTTTCCGGCACCAGTCAGTTGGTCTTTAAGTTGTGACCAAACTTTTTCAGGATCACGCGGGTTACCCCAAGACATTTCGGGGTTTAATACTCCTTCTGGTGGTTGTGGAAGATTATTCACATCCATTAATTTTGCCTTTGCTGCTGTTTAAGTTTTTCTTCTTCTAAATGCTGTTTTAAGAGTTCAACATAAATATCCCTCTCCCATGGCATCATATTTTCAATCTCTGTTAATGAATATTTATGATACTGCATCAAGGCAAAATTAAGTCTAAAATAATTTTCCAGATCCATATGGATCAGGGCTATGCGAAAAAACTTGATAACCCTTCTAAAGTAACTTCGTTTTCTACTTCTGTTTTTGGATTGATCACAATCAATTTATGAGAAAGTTTTGGCATAGTCTCAAAAAATTCTTCAATTTTCTTAAATTGTGATGAATTCATTTGATCCAAAAATTCAATCATTTCTTTTTTAGTTACGTCAGAAGATGACCAAACTTCTTCCTCCGTATAAATTTTATCCACACAAGATGCAATCAATTCAAATGATTGATCCATAGAGTTTTGATTTTTAAAATCAAAATTTGCTTTAATAAACTGATCCAATGATGGATATTTCATTTCCATCATAACACTATCATCTATTTTTATTTTATTTGTATGTTCTTCATTCTTACAAACTTTAATTGAATCAACATCAATTTTTACTAATACAGTTGTCTCGCCATCATCGGGACAAATCACATTAACTTCAATTTCTTCTCCAACAGATTTACCACGAATATTTAAAAACAGAAACTCAATATCAAATGTGGGAAGTGTTTCTACTTTAATATTTTTTGTAAAAATGCAATTTTTGATAACATTTTTAATTGCATTTGTAATTTGTTTTGTATCTTCACTTTCCAATGCAATCAACAATACCTTTTCCTCTTTAACAAGAAATGGACGGTATTTAATCAGTTCTCCTGTTGATGGAAGTTCCAACTCATATGTTGGTGTAGAAATTTTTGGTAAAGGCATAATGTCCTATAAAATTCAGGTATGGTTATTTATGCGCGAGCACCAAGATTAAAATTTGGAAAATTATTAGCAGGGTTTACAAATGTTGTTGGTGTTTGTATATCTGAAGTTCCAAAATTATTACCAACAGGACCAGAAACATATCCTTTTGGTGTTGGTATATTAGGATCAGTTCCCCAATCAGTTCCAAACTGAGGATCAGTAGAACCTGTTTGATTATTAATTTTTTCTTGAGTTATAGTATCACTACCAAGAACATATCTTATATAAGTAAAAGAAACAGTACATTTTAATAAAGATGAACTGTCATATGATACTGGCATAGATATGATACTAATTGGATATGCATTAATAAATCTATAACTCAAAGATTTTCCGGCATAGTCTTTTTCAAATTTTTTGATATATATTGCCGATGTAATATAATCATCTGGATAATGCATTCTATAATAATAATTTCCGGTATCCAATCCTTGAGATATTTGCTCATTCGTAATATATCCCAACCAATTTTCAAAAAAATAAATGATTGAATAATCGTGATCTACATAAAAAGTAAAATCCGCACGATCATCATATAATCTTCTGTATGCAAATCTTTGAGTTACACCAGTATAATCACTATTATTCTCGTGAGTTGCCAATGATGATCCAGGAAGAGATGCCTCACAACAAGATAATGAAATGAGTTCAGAATTATATTCTTTACCTAAACCAGCCTCAGCACGTTGCTTTACCCACTTTTCTACCTCCTTTGGTGGATTAAACCAACATTGAAACTGTGAAGTAAGTGCAGGATTTAATAGTTTTGATTTAATATCAGAAACACTAACTCTTTTAGCAGATGGTGTTGAGGGCATCTAAATAAATTTGACATTATATATTATGTATTAGACATAAGATTAAAAATGCCTCGTGATTCAAAATACAATCAAGGTAGATTTCACCCACAAAATCCACAAAAATATAAGGGAAATGTAAATAACATAATTTACAGAAGTTCTTGGGAATTGAAATTTATGAAATGGTGTGATTTAAGTGAAAATATTTTAGAGTATGGTTCTGAAGAATTTTGGATACCATATCTTTCTCCAGTTGATAATCGTGTTCACAGGTATTTTCCAGATTTTATTATCAAAGTGAAAGAAAATTCTGGGCAAATCAAAACTTATATTGTTGAAGTTAAACCAGAAAAACAAACAGTACCACCAAAACAAAGGTCAAGAGTGACTAAATCATATCTATATGAAGCACAAACCTATGCAGTAAATCAAGCAAAGTGGGAAGCAGCAAAGGAATGGTGTGCTGACAGAATGTTAAATTTTATGATTATAACAGAAAAAGAATTAGGTATCAAATGATGGAAAAAGGTTTCGGTCAACATATTAAAAAAACATCAGAGAGGGTTAAACTTCTAAAAAGAAATATTACAAATATTAGAAATCCTGAAGATATTATGATGGAAATTATAAGATTATTTCCAGATACTGAACTTATTCCTCAAGTAGGAAAATATTATACATTCATTTATAATGCTAAGACACCAAAACTTAGATATGATCAACATCCTTTAATCGCAACGGTTGCAGTTGAAAGATGGGGATTTAAAGGAATTAATTATCACTGGGGAACAATTCGTAGTTATACCTGGAATGAAGTAGTTGGTAAATTGCATATTGTTGAACCAGAAGAAGTTAAAGATCTTCGTAAAATACGTTATGCAAAATTCCTCACTAAATAACTAAAAAGTATATTCAATGTTTAGAATAGTAGGAAAATATATTTTAAACATCTTCTCTAATAGAGAGGTAACCTGATGGCATATACACCAACATATACAACCGGTGCTGATGGCAAGTCAATGGCAAAGGTTGTAAAAACAGATACTGTTACGTTGGATATTGGTGGAAAAAAAATTCAAGGATATCAAACAACATATGCTGATGGAAAATCGAAATGGATAACTACAGGAGATGCCTCAAATAATTCCGGTTATGATTATTCCACTTTCACTTCACAAAAAAATTCTTCTGGTAAATGGATATGGACCCCAACCACAACAGATAGTATTTCAAATTTAGCAGATAGCACAGGGATATCTTCGAAACAAATAGAAAAAGATCTATATACACAAGCAATTCAAAATTCTTTAGATAATAATAGAGTTACTCAACTTGGTGGTACAGACAATGCAAAAAAAATTGATGATACAATACCAAAAGCAGGGGCATCTGCATCGCCACCACCAGCAGCAGATGAAAAACAACCAACAGCAGATGCACAAAAAGCAGCAAATGATGATCTTAAATCCCCAGCAGCAAGAGGTGAATATGGACATTTAAGATATCCAATCACAAAAGTAGATGATAATCAAGATCATATATTATTTTCTATGTGGGAATATTCACCCAAACCAATTAATACAAGTAATACTCAAACTCCAGGAATATCTGGAAGCAGAAATAAAGACAGAAACCCTATAGGTAGTGTTATATTACCAATTCCTGCAGGAATATCAGATTCAAATAGAGTAAGATGGGGAGAAGATTCATTATCTCCAGAACAGAGCTTTCTTGGAGATCTTTTATCTAGAGGTATTACAGGAGAAGATGGCGGAGCTCCAGGTGCTCTTGGTAAAGGAGCAGGTTATATAAAAGAAAACTCAACAACAGCAAAAGAATATTTTAAAAATAGATATGTACAAGCTGTAACTGGCGTAAATCTATTAGCAAGAAATGAAGGTGCAATAGTAAATCCAAATATGGAATTATTATTTAATTCACCATCTTTAAGGTCATTTCTATTTAATTTCAGATTAACTCCAAGAAGTGAACCTGAAGCAATAGAGGTTAGAAAAATAATCAGATTCTTTAAACAGGGAATGAGCGTTAAAAAAACAAAAGGTGAGTTATTTTTAAAAGCACCAAATACATTTCAGATTACATATTATAATGGAACAAAGAAAGACCATCCATATCTAACTAAATTTAAAGAATGTGCATTAACAGATTTCACTGTTAATTATACTCCGGATGGAAGTTATATGACTTATGAAGGAAAAGAAGCATCTATGACTGCATATGAAATATCAATACAACTTTCGGAACTTGAACCAATATTTAATGATGATTATCCAAAAGATGGCGATGCAACAATAGGATACTAAAAATGACAAGACCTTATTTCAGACAACTTCCAAACTTTGATTACGTTAGTAGACTACCAGATGCTAAAATATCAGATTATATTCAAGTAAAAAATCTTTTTAAGAAAGGAAAACTTCGTGAAGATATTTTTGAAAATATAGCATTTTTTACAAAATATAAAATTATTGGAGATGATCGTCCAGATAATGTAGCATATGAAGTTTATAATGATTCAACATTAGATTGGATAGTTCTTCTTTCAAATAATATCATCAATATTCAAACAGAGTGGCCATTAACTCAACAGTCTTTTGATTCATATCTTCTAAACAAGTATGGTTCATATGATGCATTGTATTCAAATATTCATCATTACGAAACTATAGAAGTTAAAAATACAGCAGGTACAATTATTGTTCCAGCAGGTATGCAGGTCTCATCAGATTATAATGTAAGTTATTACGACTATTTCACAAATAGTCAAGTAAACAGATCAGATATCATAACACCAATTACAAATTATGAATACGAAGAAAAAATAGAAAATGATAAAAGAAATATCTTTTTACTGAAACCAACATACATACATCTAATCTTTGATGATCTCAATGATATTATGCCATACAAAAAAGGGTCCTCACAGTATGTTAGTGAGGACCTAAAGAGAGGAGATAATATTAGATTAACAAATTAATCACTCGTCAGCAAGACGTTGAAAATAACTCAAGGCATCATCCTCATCTTCATCAGCAACAGGTTGCTTAACTTTAGGTGATGGTGCTTTACTACGAGAATAAGATTGCTCTAGTTCTTCCACTACACGACTTTCAATCGTTGGAGATTCAACCATAGAATCATATTCAGACTCTTCTTCTGATTGAACACGAGAATTACCCTTTTGACCCAAAACATACTTCAGACGCTTTTCAAGATCTTCATATGACTTGAATTGATCTGGAGCAACTACGGCAGCAAGAGAATACTCTTTCTTCCAGATTGCTTCCATTGCATCATCATCATCAAGAAGAGGTGCCTGACGATCAAACTCAGACTTATCATAGTTCCAGTAACCATCCTTCTTCACAATCTTCAGTTTGAAGTTTGCACCTTGCCAGAAGTCAAAAGGATTGATAGGAGTTTCATCCTCAAACTCAGGTTGCATTGCTTCCATAATCTTATCAAAGATCTTCTTACCATACTTGAATAAGAACACCTTACCTTCATTTGAAGGATTGGTAGGATCCTTTACAACATAAATGTTGGAGTAATATGACAACTTACGCTTTTGCTTACGAACAGTTTCCTTATTTGCTTCAGTACCAGTATTCCATAGTTCACGATTATGCTCACCGAGAGGATCCTTACCACCAATGGTAGTCAGTGAGTTCTCAATGTACCATCCACCAGGACCTTGAAATGCGTGTGAGTACATCTTTGCCCAAGGAAGTTCTTCTCCTTCAGGAGCGGGCAGGAAACGAATGATTGCGAATCCATTACCAGTCTTATCCATCTCTGGCTTCCACAGACGCTCATCAGCACCACCAGAAGTAGTGCTCATCTTCTCAACTTCTTTCACCAGTTTTGCGGTGAGAGAACCAATACTAGATTGCTTTTTTAGATTTTCAAAAGACATTTTTTTACCTCAGATTTGTACGGATTTGGCTTTTGTACTTCGTTATTCTACAGGGAATCGTCAGTTTTGTCAATCTGATTCTTCATCAACTCTATTAAATCTTTCATATTATTAAAAATAACACTCATATCTACTCCAGGAGGAAGTCCCATCATTGTTGCAGATTGAATAATTTTTTCTTTCATATTTTGAGCTTCAGGATCATCAGACAAACTCAATCTTGTATAAAGAACTTGTTGTTTTTCTAAAAGTTGCTGCAATAATTCAATATGGTAAATTTTTTCATCCTTTACCATATTGGGATAATCAAAAAGATTTCCATAAATTTCATTTTGAAGATCGTGAATTTCTTCTAATTCTTCACGAACAACTTCAGATTCAAAAAAACTCATTGTTCTCCTAAGATAATTTCTTTCAAAATTTTTTTATAACGAAATACATCGGTATTTAGAAATGGACTATACTTAACAAGTTTTGTTGATGTCAATTTCCACACCGGATCATCTAATTTTATATCAAAAATTGGTTTATATCCTAGAATTCTATTTAAAATTAACATTGATTCTATTGATATATTTCCTTGAAGATGTTCTTTAAAAATTAGTGGATGTTTTTTTCCACTAATTAAAAACATTTTATCAAAATTCTTTGCCTCAAAAACCTTCTCAATTTCTTCTTTAAAAATATAAGAAAGGGATTGAACTTTTCTTTGCCATTGTTTATATTGAGTTTCTCCATTTTTAATAATCTCACCAATCCAAAGTGATTGTGGATCATCACAAGAAACAAAACTTGCAACAAAAAACTCTTCTACTTCTTTATTTGTTTTTTGCCTGGATACTTTTTCAAACCAAAAACGATCTTTACGTTTATAGAAAGAATTCAGTGATGCTCTACTTTTTCCACAATATTTGTGATAATCGTAGTTATCTTTTGTAAAATGATTTTTAAGTGCAAGATAGGTTTTATAACAATCAAATGGTATCATTTTTCAAAAAAAAGTAATATAGAGATTTTTTTCTGGAAAATTTTTCCTCCAAAAATGGAATTAAATAGGCAATTTCGCACGAGAACTCTTTTTTAAGAAATTAAGTTCTGTTGCTTCATACTTAAGTTTTTCTTTTAATTGTTTTGAAAGAAGTTTTGGTACAGATTCAAGATCTATATTATTATTGTCGCAGAAATGTATAATAGCATCAATATAATTCATATCAAGATTTTTCTTGACAAGACTTTCAACTTCTTGAGTAAAGCGAGTGGAACAAAAGAATTTATTTTCTAATGCTTTTTCTAATTCATTCTCCATTTGACCCAATATTGTGATGTACAAATTCTTTGATGTAACGAACTAACAATTTAATATACTCGTTTTTGTTTCTTTTGTCAAACACTTTAACCTCACCACCGGGAGTTACCATAATGGTAATCAACTTTTTTACAGGTATTTCTGTAAGCTCATAATATGCTGATGCATAAAACATTTCTTGCACAAAATAATTTTCTAACCATTTTTCTGGTTTGATTTTTTCAGAAGTCTTAAAGTCAATTACTGCAAGCTCACCTTCATATTCTGCAATACAATCAACTCTTCCAGCAAGACCAAGATACTTTGAATATAAAGTTCTTTCAATTGCGTGAATATTACCTATCTTATCAAGAGATTCTTTTGCATGATGAAACATAAACTTAGAGAGGGGTTGGTAGTCATCCCAGTTTAATTCCTTGTTTTCCAAATAATCCTGACAGACTTGGTGAAAATCAGTACCTCTTGCAGTTGCCTTGCGAGTAATATTATTTGCCTTTTCTACACCCACACGCTTACGCCATTCTACAAAGATTTGACGATTATAGAAACTTGTCACAGAAGTAATAGAAGGCACCCACTGACCATCAGGAAGATGGTATAGGCGGATGCCATTCTGTTCTTTCTTTTCTAATTCAAGATCACCTAAAAAATTATGATGAATAAATGTCATAAATTAAGTTCCATTTTTGCAATCAGATATTCTTTAATTAAACCTGAACGAATAACATCATTGACACCAAACTCAATAGTCTCAAAAGAAGGCATCGCACCAATAATTCTCATAAAATCAATCACACCATTCTTTTCATTTTGTCTAACCAAATCACTTTGAGTAGCATCCCCACAAAAAAGAATTTTTGTATTCTCACCAACACGAGTAATGATTGAATCTAATTCATGAAAATTTAGATTCTCAAGTTCATCTACAATAATAACACAATTATCTAAAGTTGTTCCACGAATAAATGATGTGCTCCAAAAACTAATCGTTTCTTGTGCCTTTAGATTTGCATAAAGCATTTCAAATTCTGCATCATTCGGCATTTGAAACATATACTTTACCATATTCTTATAAGGAATTTGATAAAGAGATGCCTTGTCTTCGTGAGAACCAGGAAGAAAACCAATTTCTCTGGTAGGAACAAGAGACCTTACGATGTAAATCTTCTCATATGGAGTATAATCATTCAAAACATCTTGAAGTGCTTTGAAGAGGCATAGAAAGGTCTTTCCACTACCAGCAACACCATGAGCAACTAAATGCTTACCTTCGTCATATGCTTCAAATAACTTTCTTTGATTTTCTGTAAGTGGTTCAATATCCAAAAGCAATTCTGAACCAATTGGTTTTCTTTTTTTTGTTTGCTTTGAATTAAAACTAATCTCGTTAGATTGGTTTTGAATACTCTTTCTTCTACTTCTTGACATATGAGTTTAGTAAGGTTTTACTTGCGATTTTGGTGCTTTTGATACCCTATGAAGAACATCATTCCATCCGGGATATTTTGAAATTAATTTATCTCTCCACTCACCCAACTCTCCACCAGATGCACATCCTTGTGACCAATCTCTTTGCCATTCTGGATTGTCATTATACCACTGAGTAATCTCATGAACACTCATTTCAACTACTAGTTTTTCACCAGTTTCTTTATTAACTATAGGATAAATTGCCATTTATAAAAATAATATACAAAAATATTTATTCTATCATAATAGAGCGTTGATATTCACAAGGCTCACATTCCTCACGAGTCCATTCAAGAGCAGCAGAGATTGCAGGAAACTGACAAGTAAAAATACAACGAATTGCTTCTGCAACTTCCATGTGCTCTCTCTGCGTCCCGTGAGCACTTCTAAGAGTGATGTAATGAATCCAGGAGCGAACACTTCCACTCATATAAAGTCGCGTCTGAGTCGCTTGTGGAAGCACAAAACGAGCACATTCTTTTGCAACACCCTGAGCAAGAAGAAGATTGTAAATATTCAAACTCTCTTCAAAATGCTTTTTAATCAACAAACTCATAGTTTCTTTTAAATCACTTCCAAGATCATCTGTACTATTTTGTCTATTTTTTGTATCTTGTCTCCGCAAATCAGGTACAGGAATTTCAAGTTGAAGTTCTGTACTATCTGCATACCTCTGACTGAATTGCTGAAAAGTAAAACTCCGATGACGGAGGATTTGCGTAGCAATCGCAAGCGAGGTATTAATCTCAACTGTAAGGAATGCATGTTCAAAGATGCTCCAGTGTTGATTCTTGATACAATATTTAAGCAATCCTTCAAAAGAATCATTCTCTTGATTTTTTGGATTACTCACCCGAGCACAATAAGCAATATGCCTTTCTGCATCAGGAGTAACAGAGATTAATTTTGCTAACTGAGTCATGAAAACCAACTTCCCTTTAATGTTTTATAAGATTGACGTAGTGATTTAGTGAGTTTTTTGATTTGCTGATATGCTTCTTCGGTTGATATTTTTCCACTGCTTGCAAGTGCAGAAATATACCCGACGTGAGTAGCATAGACACTAAGATTATTCTGTGCCGCAATATCAAGAAAGTCTCCGTCTCCACTTGGTACAGCAAAAATAAATTTTTCAGTTTCTTTTTCCATAGTAGTTTTAATAGTAGTTTTAGTCGTCGTCATCTTCAAAAACCTCATCATAATCTTTTATGTCTCCAATATATGGAGCATTCTTTTCATACATATAAGATTCTGGACTTGAATACACTTCTGCTTTTATAGAATCAACCAGAAGTTCCAGATTCTTAATTAGTATTTTAAGCTTGTCTTGATTCATTTCTTTTCATCCTTAACAAAGATATTATACACAAAAAAAGAGAGGGTGTCAACCCTCTCTTTAAAATTTTATAATTTTAAATATTCCATCTTTCTCTACAATCGCAGAACAGGTATCCGTCCAGTCTCCACAACACATATAGATTGTACCATTCTGTTCACGAATATTTGCGTGATGAATATGCCCCACAATCACTCCGTCATAAGAAGCAAACTTTCTTACATAACGAATTAAATCCATTTCATAATTATCAATAAATCTCTTTCCTCTTGGAAGATCTTTCAGAAAGTTTACCAAAGAAAATCCAATAGTTTTATTCAGAAAGTTATTCAATGGAGTGATTGTCTCATATCCTTTATTCATAAAATATTGCTTCCAAGAACCAGAAGAGAACTCAGAATACATATCACCGTGAATACATAGAAACTTTTTATTTTTCTTACTGGTATGAATATACTCATCACAGATGACAAGATTATCAAACTTAAAAGATTTATTATTCACATATTTTCTTGCCACTGCATCGTGATTACCAAGAACATAAATCACTTCGGTTCCCTTTCTACAAATATCAAGTATTTTTTCTACTGCCTTTGTATGCCTTGCTCTCCAATGCGTATTGTACTTTTCCATACAATGCACATCAAGAATATCGCCAACCATTACAAGTTTCTTGGTATCAAGTTCATTTAGAAACTTGAGAAACTTTTCAATATTACATCTGTCTGTCCCCAAATGAACATCAGAAATAAAGACTGTATCGTAAGTCATCGTTCTATGTAAGAGAGTGTATGATTTGTTGAGTATAACTGACGAATAATCATATCACAACCCAGTTTTGGATTGGAGTTTCCACAGGTATAGACATCTACTGCTGCCTTACATTCTTCAGGCCAAGTATGAATACTAATATGACTTTCTGCGAGCAAACAGATTACAGTCACTCCTTGCGGATCAAATTTTTTATAAATTGTTTGAAGTACTGTAGCACCACTCAAAATTGCTGCTTCCTCTAATAATTGAAGAAGATAATGCTCGTCGTTCAAAAGAACAAACGAGCATCCATATAAATTTAATAAGTAGTGCTTACCCATCTTCGGCATTATTTGACAATAGACTATTTACGATATTTTCATTTCCATCCATAGTCTTAATTGCAAATAATGGAGATTTCATATATTTTTTAATTTTTTTGTAATTCTTCAAAATTTTTTCAACTTCATCTTTATACACTGTTACTTTCGCAACATTATCAAATCCTTCTTTCATTTTCTTTTCTTTTTTCCTTCTGGTGCTTTATATCCCCACATTTTAGGGCTTAACTTTCCATATCCAAAATCAATCTTTTGAATTGATCCTGGACCATAATTATCATAATACATATCAAAAAGATTTGATTTCTTTTGTGTACGACAAAGATCAATATATTCTATTTCATCAACAATATACCAAATTAAATAAGCATCTGTAGGAAAACCTAAATCTGCTGATCTTTCTAGAGTCGTTTTTTCCAATAAAATTTCACACCCATACTTAGAGGGAACAATAGATTTTTCTTCTTGTGTAGATTCTTCCATTTGTTTCTCCGAAGTATTTAAGACTAATCTCAAGAACGTCCTCCCCAAACAATGTCTGGATAAGATTCTGAAACAAGTTCTTTCGTAATATTATACTTGGTAGTAAGTTTTTTATCCTTTACGAGACAAAGAACTTCTGCTTCCTTTGGATGTAATCCCTGAAGAATATTGATAAACATTGTTTCTCTACGAATCGTAGAGAGTGTATCATTTCCACCTTTCACAAAATGGTATAGGTTTTGATACTCTCTTCTTAAAGAAGTTTTTCCTCTACCTTCAAGATCTTGCTGTGTTGCAGATTCACCACCACTTGCTTCCCGAATTAAATTATCTGAAAGATTTCCAGAATAAATGTTCTGATCCTTCAAATCACTATAAGGAACATCACCTTCTGGAAGAAGTGAAATAATAGAGTCATCAAAATTCCAAATCAAAATAGATTTTAAAGAATCGTGTTCATAAGTTTTGAGAACTTCAATCTTCTTTTCATTTGTATTTTGACTTGATACTAAGTCAAGAATTTCAAATACAAATGGATTTGAAGGAAGTTTTATAATTGTTTCAGTTACTTTTCTAACTGTCCTCTTCGTCTTCGTCGTCTGAGTCATAGTCATTTTCAAATCGTACTGCTAAAATTTCGTCAGGAAAAATATTCCCATTTTCATCATACATTTCAGGATGGAGATTATTGATATAATTTAATTCATAAAAATGTTGTTTCAATAACCAACCTAACATACCACCAACAAAAAAGAACATAATTGAAACTAAGGTTCCTATCGTGAGTGTTACTGCCAACATTTTTTTCTCCTGAGAGTTACTTTTTTTTAATATCCAAATGAAAATCAAAGTGGATGTATATCTCTCGTTGAAAGAGAGAAACCATTTTCCCAAACATTAATTGAAATGTTTTTGGTTTTTCAGGTTTCCTCCTCCTATTCCTAAGTAACAATTCAAAACCCTTGTTAATTTGGGGGCTATCTTTATTTAGATTATTTTTATCATAGTCCATTAGACCAAATTTTGTTCTTGTAGATATCTTACGGTATCTGAACAACCACCAAGATGCTGATTATCATTCAAAACAACCTGAGGAAACGTAGAACCTTGTCCAAACTGAGCATAAAACCCGTCACGCTCAAAGTGTTCTCCGAGATTATAAACAATATGTTCAAGATTTGCTAATTGTAGCACCTGTTTGATTTTACTGCAATATGGGCAGCCATCTTTTGAATAAACTGTGAATTTCATATAATTAAAATTATTGGTATAAGTAAAGTTAAAATTCCTATCACAAATCCCCCTACTTGATAAAATAGGGGGTCTATACTGTCAGGATCCATAAATTTCTGTTATTGAATTTTATTTATAGGTTCTAACGAATCACTATAATTGAATTATGTTTTTCTGGCGTATTCGCACACATTTGTGCAAGCGAAACTCCAATACACATAAAGATAATAAAACTAATGGGAAGAGAAATCCATTCTTTCATTGAGTACAATCCCCAGTACGAGTTCTCCAGGAAATCAAAAATAAATCAATTACATTTTCTCTACAAGATTTTTTGGAAGAACCTTGCTCACCAGCCATAATGACAGTTGGAGGAACGACTATAGGAGAACCGCCGCCACCAGGAGAGTAGAATGATGGGGGATTATATTGAGAGGTTTGATACTGAGCATTAGCAATGGTTGGAGTAAAAAGAACCAACGCACTCACGACAAAAAAAGAACGCGAAATCATGATAAAGTCTAGTTGGACAAACTCATCCTATCACGAATACCTTAGTATGTCAACCAAGAATCATAAAAAATTCAAGATGCATTATTTCTTCTTGGTCTATACTTATATAAATTTTCATTAGTTTTAGGTTTCATCCAATTCAGTATAGCAGTCATTCGCTCTTCTGAAAAAAAGTATTGATTATAATACCAAGTTTCCCAATCAGTATGCGCCTTAGAGCGATTACATTCTTCACAGCAACATAATACATTTGTAAGAAAATCACTACCACCTTTACATTGTGGAACTATATGGTCAATTGTAAGTTTGTTTGTGCATCCACAATAAGCACATTTATTATTCCATTTTTCTCGAATTGACTTTCTCCACATTCGTTTTGCTTCTGATGATGAACTTGTATGTAACTGATACAAATAATCTGAAGAAGAATTGTAGAGTTCCATGTAGGAAAGCATCTATGAGTATTTATTTGTATAAAAAAACTACCCCGAGTGGGGGTAGTTAAACTCATGTTATGAGTAGTTATTAACCGATAGAAGGTGCAGTAAGAGCAACTTGAGTTGTCTCAGCAGCAGCAAGATCCAAGGGGAAATTGTGTGCGTTCCTTTCGTGCATAACTTCCATTCCAAGTCCTGCTTTGTTAAGAATATCAGCCCAAGTAGGAATTACTCGGTTTTGACTATCAAGCAGGGACTGATTGAAGTTGAAACCATTCAGGTTGAACGCCATAGTAGATACACCAAGAGCGGTAAACCAAATACCCACGACGGGCCAAGCAGCAAGGAAGAAATGCAGACTACGAGAATTGTTAAACGAAGCATATTGGAAGATGAGACGACCAAAGTACCCGTGTGCCGCAACAATGTTGTAGGTTTCTTCTTCTTGACCGAACTTGTATCCATAGTTTTGTGATTCATTTTCAGTAGTTTCACGAACCAGTGATGAGGTTACCAAACTTCCGTGCATCGCAGAGAACAATGAACCACCGAAGACACCAGCAACTCCCATCATATGAAAAGGGTGCATCAGAATGTTATGTTCTGCTTGGAAGACAAGCATATAATTGAATGTGCCAGAAATACCAAGAGGCATAGCATCAGAGAATGAACCTTGACCGAAAGGATACACCAGGAATACAGCAGTCGCAGCAGCAACAGGTGCCGAGTATGCAACGCAAATCCAAGGACGCATACCTAAACGGTAAGAGAGTTCCCATTCACGTCCCATATAGCAGAAGATACCAATGAGAAAGTGAAATACAACAAGTTGAAACGGACCCCCATTGTAGAGCCATTCGTCTAAACTTGCAGCTTCCCAGATAGGATACAAGTGAAGTCCAATAGCATTAGAGGAAGGAACAACAGCACCAGAGATGATGTTATTTCCGTACATAAGTGAACCAGATACAGGTTCACGAATGCCATCAATGTCCACAGGGGGAGCACCGATGAATGCGATGATAAAGCAAGTGGTTGCAGCAAGCAACGTTGGAATCATCAGAACACCGAACCAACCGACATAAAGACGGTTATCGGTAGAAGTCACCCAGGAGCAGAATTCGTCCCAGGCATTAAAAGTTTTGCGTGTAGCAATTGTAGCAGTCATTTTTCTTAAAAGGGTAAGTAGTAGTTCAGGAGGTGCTGAACGGTAAAAGTATTCCTATGCAACCCTCCTGCATAGGTATGAGGACGGATTTTACTTGCCTAGTCCTGGTGCGGCAAGGTGAAGAAAAGTTACATTCCTTAACACCTATTTATCATAGCATTGTCAGGAAATCCTGTCAAGACATAAAAAAGGACCCCTTTCGGAGTCCTCTTGAAAGTTTTAGTTGGTAATCAAATTTCAGAAAACAGTGCAACTCTATTTCCAATAGTCAAATTGTTTTGTATCCATAAAACACAGTTTGACCTATACCGCTATTATTAGTAATACCAAACGAAAAAGTATTAGTATTACTGACAGCGGGACTAGATGTACTTATAGATCCAGATGTGCCGATTATTTGACTTGGTATTGATGTTAATACTAATTGATTTCCAGCAATATAATACCAACCATATTGATTACCTATTACTGGAACATTTGAATTTGAAATGGAAACAGTAGCATTCCAAATACAAATACCATTTGATATATTACCTCTCATCCACATCACATAATTTGCATTTGCTGGTACAGTAAAACTATAAGTACCAATACCAGTAGATACAGTCCAACTACCTTGATTTCCACCACATATCGCCAACCCTCCCATAGTTGATCCATCGGATAAACTTAAAGATGTAATATTAGGATCATAAAATATTTCTCCTTCATTTCCAACAAATTGGGTTGGTTGTGAATCTCCGAGTTTTTCAACAAGAATTCTATAGGTAGTGTTAGTAATCATTTTTTTAGGATATTTTATTTTTATTTATTAAATCCTACATAACATTATTAATACAATAATTATTGTTGCACTATAATTCGTGGATATTTATATTATAATACAAATTTCCTAAATATTTCAAGAACCTTCCAATAATGTCTAGGGACTTCAACACTCCGATTAGAGAACCGTGGAATGGTCCTATTCATAGGATATTGAAGGCAATAGATAATCATACAGACATTTATATAAAAACCGGAGATACCTGGCATGAAGAACAAGCCAAATATCTCCGTCAATATGTTTATAATTTAAAAGACTGGATAATCAGTCAAGAAAATTAGATTACATTACAACATCTTTTGTAATACATCTTACGATCATCCAATCCATTATAACCACCATTTACTCTGAGAGTAACCTGATCTACGGTTGGATTTGTATCACATAGAGAATTCATTTGATTATTCATCCACCAGAAACCAGCACTGGTAAATGGATAGCGAGTAGCAACATATGATACACCACTCATCACTTCTGGATCTTTAATATAGTTAGCAAATGCCTGATAGTTTGCTCTACCAGTCAGTTGAATATACCCAGCACCCTTATACTTCTTACCATCACCAGATTGAGTATTACCAAGATCATCACGACCCTCATAAGCATCACCGGATGCCAGTTCCATTTTATATCTTCCACCACCAGACTCATGAGAAATCTGTGAAAGAAAATGACGAATACGAGAAGGAGTAGTAATATCAAAAGTCTTCAGGCACTTATTCAGTTCAACAATTTCTGTATCTTGAATGAGTTTAGTAGTACAGCCCCAGATGAATGCAAGTTGTTCTTTTGAAACAAGTTGCATACCATAAACTGGTGGTTTTGTTCTATAGAGTTTTGCAAACTCTTCAAGAATATCAGGTGCTACGTGCTGTTGAAGATACTCCCATGCTTTCAGTTGCTCTGGAGTATTCTTATTATACTTAATCGCATCTAAAAAGTTAATAGTCATGTGAAAATCCTTCCCCATCCATCGTTCCCATTTGGGCACCAACGAGCAACTAATTCAGACTTCTTATAGATAGCACCCTTACCATTATAAACATCCCCAGTATAACCATCATTAAGTGAACCATAAGGATCATTTACAACATAATCACCACCTTCTGTCTTACCAACTACAACGACCATGTGGCCCCCAGTAGGATTAGACAAAGAACCTCTATGAAGAATGCCAATAACCACAGGTCGTCCAGCAGACAACTCACAATCAAGATCTGCGAAAGACAGATTGTAACTAAACTCAGAACGGATACCGTAGTCAGATAATGCCTTTGTTTGAACTTCGTGATCTGTTGTATCACCGATTGAAAAGACTTTGCGAACATACGCATCATCTCCTTTTACTCCTATTAAAGTGCCTGGTTTAAAATACTGAAGACACATCGCACAACTAGAACTATTACAAGTGCGCGATGCATCTGTATAATTATCAGTTTGTGGATAATAAGGAACATCTAAACGAATAGATGATTTTGGCCTTTCAATTTTTGTTCTGTAAATGCGAACCCAATTTGCACTATCTTCAAGAAGTGCTGCAGCATACTTTTCAATATTTGATTCAAGTTCAGCTACTGCAGCAACGTGTTTTGGATTTTTTGCATCATAATTCTTAAAAAAGTTATGCAAATCTATTTTCATACAAATCTCGCGTATGCCTTTTATTTATTTCACCATAACCCAGGAATAATCTGCCCGGTCACAGCATAAGCACCAAGAGCAGCAATTACTCCCAGCATCGCAAAACGACCATTCAGTTTTTCTGCACGTTCGCTATAAGTTTCTTGTTCGTGTTTCATTTGATCTTCCTCTGTGATATACATTTTGGGTTCTCTGGCGAACATATTTTGGCGTCCACCGTCTTCAGTCGTAACAGTCATTATTGTTTTATGAAGTTTTACAACAATATTATATAGAAAAAAAGAGAGGGTGTCAACCCTCTCTTGAAATTAGATCAGAACTTGAAACCAAGTCCGACAGTGCCGGTTACATTGTAACCTTGACCACTGCCGTAGTTGTAGGTAGCCCTACCAGCCCTGACAGATCCAAAGGTTTCGGCACCAGTGTTGCTGAAAGGAATCTTGGCATCGGCAAACAGAACAATGTTCTTTGCTACTGATACTTCAGCACCTGCGACACCGATACCAGCACCCTGATTGCCACCAACCTGTCCACCAGCACCAAGATAGATGTTAGCAGTAGATACCTTACTACCATCAGCAAGAGTACGACGGGCAATAGGAATATCCAGAGTAGCAAGTCCACCACCGAATACACCGCCACTCACATAGTTAGGAGTAGAAGTGAATGTTACATAAGGACGAGCAGACACTGCATACTGACTACCAAGATCAAATGCCTTTACACGACCTTGAAGAGTGATACCTGACTCATAAGCACGGGAAGCAAGAGGAGTAATACCAGGATAGTTAGCAGCATTGCCAGAAAAAGCAATACCACCATAGTTACCAACACCGAGTTCACGACGTTGAGTGGCAGTCACGGCAGCAACTTCCAACTTGGTTACACGGTTGCTCACAGCACCGATTTGAGCACGAAGAGCAGCACCCAACTTAGCATCTGCTTCAGTGTAGAATGCAGTGATGTTGTCAAGGCAATGATTTGTCAGAGCAAAAACTTCATCACGAGTTGCATCAGCAGCAGGCTTAAGAGTGCCGTTAGGATAACCAGCAAGACATCCATAGCGTGAGTTAAGATTTTGAATTGCCTGATATGCCCAGTCGGTAGGTTGCAGATCCGAATAGGTAGCAGGAGCAGCAAGTACAGGAGCAGAAGTTGCGATAACAGCAACACCAGCAAGAATTGAACGAGTAATCATAAGTTTTATTAAAGTGAAATGTTAAAAGACTTTTTAGGAGTCTCAAGAACCTATTTAGTGTAACATATTGAAATGTGAATGTCAACCCTCTTGTTGGGATTGTGCGGCAGAATTTTCGGTTATCCGCCCAAGATAAGGATCATAATCCATATAATCTTTGATGTCAATATTCGCACCATTCTGTGCCCAAAAATTTGATAGCGCATCATGTGGGGCTTTATGAAATATTGAAACGTGCTCTGGATGAATAGTAGATTCCATATTCAAATTATAAAGAAACAAGGGAATGGTATAAGTTTTTCCAGATTCTAAAACAACATCTTCAGAAACTGCTCTTGGTTTTACACCATTATCAAGTTTATATTTTTCTCCTCGCATATGATTTTTTACAATTTTAGAAGCATGATGACGAGTAATCAAATAAATTGCCGCAGAAAAATCATTTATAAACCGAATGTGAAGTTTAACGTGAATATCTCCGGTACAAATTGTAGTCAATTGTAAACAATCCCAATCATGAGGAGTATGAGAAAAGAAATCATCCCAAGTAAAATTCCAATATTTTACAAGATCAAAACTTACATCATCCTCAACAATTAAGCAATATTCATCTTCAGTATTTTCATAAAAATGTTTAATTGCTTTGAGATGTGACATACAACATCCAAGTTCATTTTGAGTTACATTGTCAGGTATCCTCCCCTTAAGATATGATGAGACATCATCAATTCTTCCATCATAACCAGAAATTCTGGTATGATTTTTAATATCCCAATACTCAAATTGCTGCTCCATATACTGGCGCCTATCAGTATCAGAATCAAGATTCAACCAGTAAATATGAGGGATATTTACTAACTTATAGATGGATTTATTCTTGTCCATCACCAATTCTTGTCCATTCATTGGGAATTAAATCTTTAGTATCGTGATTTTTAGTATAACCAATATTGCCAAACCATTGATTTGGTGATATTACTTTTTTATTTTGATTTGAAGATAACCATGCTCCCCACCAAGAAAATGTAGAGTTTGCAATAATAAAATCATTGCAAAGAGACATTAAGCAAAGATCAACTCTATTATCAATATTTTCTGAAATCATAAAGCGATCATCGGAAAATAATGTTTGATCATTACACCATTTGGGATCGTCTGAAAAAACAATCACATTACGATCATCATCAAAATATTTTAGAGCATCCTCATAATATTTAAGAGATAAGTTAAAATGATTTTCACTATTGGTAAGATAATCTGTGCGGCGAATATGAAGTGCAATTGGATTTTCAACTGAAGAAATCATCTCCTTACATGGATTTAAAATTTCATCTTTGAAGATAAAATCTTCACGAATCTCTGTCTCAATATGTTTGAAGTATTTTTCAGATTGAAAAAATCCATGAAGAGATACGTGATCTGGACAGAGTTTGAAAAGTTCTTCATCAAAATGAAAAAATCTTTCTTGAACTACTGGTGCATTTCCATTGTTGAGTAATCCAATATTTGCCCTAAGATTAAAACTGTCAAATAGTTCTGAACGAAGTTTATTGCCAATTCCATCATCTACTGCATCCTTATAATAAGGAACAATAATATCTGCTCCTACATTTCTAGCAATACCTTTGAGAGATGCATACTGAAACATCTGATTTGCCAGACGACCCATCCTACCAAGAGCATTAAATCCTATCATACCAATTCTTGTCTGCGTTTTTTTAGATAGTCCAGATTCTCATAATACTGTATCAATTGATTTTTGTCAAATGTCTTGATTTGATTCCACAACTGATAATTATTATTAAAATTTGGATTATTAAACCAAGAGTTTGGGGTTCTTGAATGCTCTAAATGATATGCATAATTATCAATTCTTGCAATACGATTACCAAGGACACTCATACGATAATAAAATTCATCATCCTCACATCCCCATGAAATAAAGTTTTCATTCATCATAAAGGAGTCAATATAAACTTGACGGTTTATAAATTGACTCCATCCAATTGTGGAATTATAAAGTGTTTTATTTTTATCTAATATTCTTGTATCCAGATTTAAAATAAATTCATCATAGATGTCAAAATTATATTCTGCTTTCCATTGATAAACACCACACTGATATGGATAAACCACATCTGCATGATTTTCATTAATCAATTGATAAGCATCAAAATATGATTGAACGGGTAAAATTGCATCAGCATCATAATTTGCTACGACTTTTGTGTTTGATGCAACAATTAGATCATTCAATACTTTACTTTTACAGAACCAAGGTTCAAAACTTTCTTCATAAAAATAAGTCAGATTAGATGTATCAACATACTTTCTAATTTCTGGAATTGCTCTAAATTGAAAAGTAGGATGATTTGATACTTCCTTTACAATTACCTTTGCAGGAATATGTTTAAGAAGATAAGAAACGGAAGAAATAATATTCCTTAAACGATCTTCGGTTTCAATTTTAGTGGGAATTAAAAAAGTTAAATCCATCATACCTCAACAATTTTTCTTTCAATTTCTGTAAAATAATTTGGATGCATATCACTGGTATCCAAATGTAAAAGTGCCTTTCCAAACCATGGAGTAGGTACATAAACTTTTTTATTTTTATTAGAACTCAACCAAGCAATCCACCAAGAAAATGTGCTATTTGAAATAATAAAATCAGAACACAAAGATGATACACACATATCAAAATATCCTTTACGAATATTTTCTGGCGTTTCTTCTACAAAAATAAAATTAGTACCATTAAATATTTCCTTACACCATGAAATATCATCAGACGTAATTAGATATTGTCTATCTTTTCCCAAAAGATTAATGCATTCATAATAATAAGATTCTGTACAGGGAGCATGATAATTTTGAAACTTTATAAAATCACCACGTCTTGCATTAATACAAACAGCATCTTGTATATTATTTTTACTATGAAACTTTTGAGATTCTTCTAATATATTAGACTTAAATGTAAAATCAGATCTAATTTCTTCTTCAACATTTTGATAATACTTATGACTTTCAAAGTGGCCATGAAGAGTTACATTATCAGGACATTCATCAAATAGTTCTTGACAAAAATGATGCTGCTCTAATTCAACAATATCACCCTCAACTTCACCGAATCTATTGCCCAGATGAGTCATTTCAAAGCAATGTTGAAGTTGATGATATACAGTAACAATCCCATCACCCTGAGGACGATCAAACCAAGTTGCTTGAGAATGATCTGGAATACAGAAATCAAATCCTCTATTTTTTGCTATACCGACTAAAGCAGAATATTGGAACATTTGATTTCCAAGTCTGCCATTAGCTCCCAAAGAATTCATACCAATCATAAATTAGTCTCCTTTTGAAAGTCTATAACTATCTTCATCAAAATGCTGTGTAGAAAATTCAAATAATTCTGTATCTTCTAAAGCAAACATCTGATGCCGAAGTCCTCTGTAAATATGAAATTTATCTCCCATATTCAATACGATTTCATCAGCATATGCCATCTCATCGCCATCAGAATATTTGAGAAGTATCTTCCCACTTTGAATGTAAAAAGTTTCATCTTTCAACTTATGGTAATGCCAAGAGCATTTCTTACCCTTTACAAAATAAAGAAGTTTGCCGCAGTATTCTTCTGTATTAACAATCCACTTTTCAAATCCCCATCCTTTTGGAACAAAATTAATCTGCAAAGAATTCATCTGAATTAATCCCTTTGTCATCAATGTAAAAATTACCAGAAGGTTTTCCTAAAAATAATTCATGATATTTACATTCCCACAATCTCAATTGAAGTTCTGTAATGTCATAAAATCTTGATTTTGCCAGATCAGCATTATTATTGTACCGACCCATTCCTCTGGCAGTTAGATATACAATGTAGTTTCCTTCATCATATAACTTATTTATTTTGTCTATTCTATCATAAATTGGAAGAGCACTTGAATAATCACCATTAGTTACTGATGTACAAATAGTTCCGTCAATATCAACAACATATTTTTTCATGATTGATTTTGTAATTGCTCTAAAAACTTGGTAGTAGAATATTCACCGTACCTATCAAAGAATCTTACCTCATGTGCAAATTTGCCTCCCACTATTTCACCATTTCTCCAGTCACCACCCTTGACCAAAATATCTGGCCTATACAATTCTATCAAACGCTCAAGTTCAAGATTGGTATTAAAAGTCAAAACAGTATCAATATATTTGATTGATTCTAACATCAACTTTCTGTGAGATAATGTATTGATAGGCCTACAGTTTCCTTTATCAATTTTAATTTTTTCATCAGTATCTGTAGCAACAATCAAACGGTCACCAAGAGACTTTGCAATTTTAAACAATTCAATATGTCCAGGATGAAGAATATCAAAACACCCATTCACAAAAATAGTTTTCATGATAAAAATTCTTTTACAGTTTTAAACTCATAATCCAACCATTCAGATTTGGCACAAGTATAGTCCTGATACTTTCCTACCAAGTGCTGTGGGAATGGAACATAATTAATACTTCCATTATACTTGGAAGCAACGCATTCTGCAACATGCTGAAAACTTACAGGATTACCAGTGCCCAGATCATAAATTCCAGATGGTCTGTTATTATTAAGCACAATCTCAACCAAGTCACCAACCCAAATAAAATCTCTCAAAAACTTATCAGACCCTTCAAACAAATTTAACAATCCAGTTTCTTTGATTTGTTTGGCGAATTTACTTACAGGACTTGCCTGATCTCCTTTGTTTTGCTCACCATCTCCATAAACATTGAAATATCTAAATCCTTGAATATGAGAAAATTTATCAATATTATCAGTAACCCAATAATCTATTTGAAGTTTAGAAATTGCATAGTAATTCAGAGGATTAAAAATACCTTGCTGATTGCCATAAACAGAAGCTGATGATGCATACTTTACAGGTATGCCATACTTAATTGCAAATTCAAATAACAATAAGGTATAATCAACATTCCATTTATGAATTTTATTAACATCAGTTTCAATGGTAGATGAAATTGCTCCCTGATGAAGAATTAGAGAGACATCATCCCATTCTTTAAACTCTCTAAAAAACTGCCAACAATTATGTTGATCCAATTCAACAACATTATCTAATTTGGATTTAAAGTTTTTTCCAATAAATCCACTGGCACCAGTAAGTATAATCATATTGTAGTCACTCCCCTTTGAGATACAACTTTTGAGGCACACTGATTTGCATACTTAATACTATCCCCAACATCATCAGTCTCTAAAAATTTAACTACAAATGCAGATATGAAGGTATCTCCTGCACCAGATAAATCCCGTACTTCTACTTTCTTTGTTGGGTATCTTTTCCCCCGATACTCACAACCCAATCCTCCCATTGTATGAATAATTTTTTCCGATAACTCTTTAGTCAAAAACTGTTTTGAATTTTCATATTCAACATCATTAATTTTAATGAATCTTGCTTTGCTCGCCCAATCACCAAGAATTTTTTTAGTATCAATAAAAACATTAGGATGATTTTCACAAATATAACTAATATCTTCTGAGGTTAAAAATCCTTTATTATAGTCAGATATTACAATAGCATCATAATCTAGATCTATTTTTTTAACATTTGTTCTTTTTATTTCTTGAGTGGTATCAACTCTAAAAAACATATGATTAGTTTCTTGATGAACATATCTGGTTTTGGTTAGTTGATACCAATCCTTATTTGTATGAATATCAACCTTTCCATATATACTTTCAATATTTCTACGAACGTTTCCAGCCATTCCCGGATTTTCTCTTTGATCTATAATGTTTAATACTGGAACAGGTGCTTCTGGACATAATCTATTAGAATTACAATATACAAAAATGTCTCTGCAACTTTCACCAATTACAAGAATTTTCTTCATGCATCACCAAGATAAGATTTGTAAAAATAAGCAATATCTTGTGGAGAGTGTGGATTAAAGTAGGAATACATAAATCCACAGTTTCCACTCAATAAATTAGAAGTGATATTTGCATCATGAGTTTTCACATACAATTTTTCTTTTGGAAGTCTTTTTGACGACAAGATAGAACAGAAAGAATCACATCCGGCATAATATTCACAGTGTGCGACAAGATCTACAACTAATTGAATATTTGGATTAACCAAAAGATCATAGTTAGACAAAGGAATATTAATCTCATGATCAGAAATTACAATGACTTTCAAATTTGTTTTCTGAGATAATTCTTCAACAAAGTTCCAATCTCTATCATCAATTTGACATATATCTTGCTTTGGTCTTGTAGAGGTTGGATAATGAAATAATATGTAATTTTTGTGTGGAGGAAGTTTTGCGTACTTCAAAAAAGTGGACTCATAAAAAAGTTGCTCTTTAGGTAATCCTCTTTTTACTCCATCACAAACTTCAGCAAAAGTTCCTGCAACATCGATTGCTTGAACTTCATCTGAATTTAATCCAAATAGAGATAATCCGATTTGAAAACTTCTAGCAAAGTCAGGTCTGAAATGCCAAAAAGGAACAGCAATAGGATGAAGTTGATGCATTGCATTTTTTCCAATTTCATCATCAATAAAATATTGATTTTTTAAATTTGGATATCCTGGATTGTTTTCCATCAAAGGAGCAAGAACTTTTCCAAATCTACATGCCCAATAGATTTCTGCTATACTCTCTCGCTCCTCTTCAACCAAAAGGGAATCTAGACACAGCATGTCCCCAATTCCCACAGAAAGATACGTCTTCATCAGAAAAACTTTTTATGCTCAACAACCATTACTGGCCTATCACTCTTTTGTGCATATCGATATGCTGCAAGAACTTCATCTGGACTTTGAGGATCTAACACAGGGAAATCTACCATTTCGCGGAATAGATTAGTGAAATCTTGTTCGTGTGTTGGACCAGAGTAGAAGAGAGTGCTATCGTCAACAACTGTTTTGAGAATAACAGGGCACTTAAATTCACCATGAGAAATTCTTTCAATTTTATCTACATGATTACCAATTGCATCAGCAGCAACAAGCATAAAATCATGCCTCTCAAAATACACTACAGGTCTGAATCCCTCAAAAGACATACCAATTGCGAGACCAACCATAAGATTTTCTGCGACTGGAGTTTCAATCTTTTGATCAAGACTTACATTTTTGAGGGTTTCCATTGCATCACCGGGAACAATACTATACCCAATAAAAATATTCCCATCGTCTCCCATTTCAGTCATTGCTAGAGTCACAGACTCTTTGAATGAAAGATCAGTTTTTTGAATATCAAAATTTACAGGACGTTCCTCAAGACGCGGGAAATATTCTTCATCTGTTTTCATTACAGATTTCATAACACTCAAAGGAGCAAAGTTTCCTGTGCGAATGTGTGGTCTACTTTTATTATAGTGATACCTAAGAACGCAAGGGGGCCATTGAATATCATCATCTTTCCCCCACCGCGACTTCTTGGATGCATTAACTGCCATTCCATCATCTTCGATAACAAAAGTTACTGGGAGATCCCAACCATCTACATAACGAACTGCTTCAGCAAAATGTCCTGTATCCTCAATTCCATCCCCAATAAAGCACCAAACTCTTTGATTTGATTTTTTTCTTTTCAGAGCGTATCCAATTCCAACGGCAATGCCAGGGGTTCCGCCAATGATAGCAGAAACATAAAAGTTTCGTTTACGGTCAAACATAAACATGCTTCTACCTTTGCGAATTTTATCCTCTACCTCCTCGGGTGGAATTCCGTGAAGAAGTGCATGATAGGAATTTCTATGAGTGGAAAGAACATAATCTCCCTCATTAATATTTGCAAAAATGTCAATTAATTGTTGTTCATTTCCACCACACAGATGAACGGTAAATGGCAGATATCCAGCATCATGAACTTCTGCGATGTGATCAGAAAACTCAATTAGTTTTTCTGGTGTCCAATCAGTTCCTCGCATGTTTTTTATTCTCCTATTTTAATCATAATTCTACCAGCATTTCCAGTTTTTAGCAAGTCAAATGCTTCGTTAATTTGGTCTAATGTAAATGTATGTGTTATTAGTTTACTTACATCCAATAGTCCTTCCTTATGTAGTCTAATATACCGAGGGATGTCTTCCTGAGGATTTGTTCTACCACCTTGAGTTGCTTTAATACTTTGTCCTATTCCATTAAAAAGATTGACGGCATTCATTACTTCAAGAAACTTTCCTGGAGCAGGTTGTCCTACAAGAATCATTCTACCAGTATTTGATAGAATAGAAATACCTTGACTAATAACTTCTGGAATTCCCGTAGTATCAATTACAATATCCACCTTTCCTTCAATTTGATCGATAGAAGTATAGAACTTACTTGCACCAATATCAAGACACATCTGTTCTTTACTGATATTATTATCCACTGCAATAATAGGGCAAGCACTCTTCATTGCTGCTGCCTGAATCAAATTCAGACCAACACCACCAGTTCCAATAACTGCAACACTCTCACCAAATTTCAAATCAACTTCATTATCAATAATTCCCATAGCAGTCGTAAGAGCACAACCAAGAATGGCACAAAGTTCGGGGGGAGTATCTTGTGGAACTGATGTCAATCTATTTTCAGAAACAATAGAGTATTCATTGAGAGTAGTGACCTTACCACTGCTCATAGATTTTCCATCAAGAACATAACTTGGGAATGGTGCCTCAATGCCAGTTCCAGGACGCCAGTGCATTACAACCTTATCACCCACTTTAACAGTTGTTACACCGTCTCCGACTGCCTCAACAACTCCACAACCTTCATGTCCCATCAAATGTGGAAGGAACTTAGCATTTCCTTTATGCCCCCTAATCTCATGAAGTTGGGCACCACATAGTCCACTTACAAGAACTTTAACAAGAACTTGACCAACTTTGAGTTCGGTCAATTCAACATCCTTTACTGCAAGAGGTGCATCAATTTTTACCAATACTGCTGCTTTCATAATCTTTAATTAATATACTTCCATTTTTTACTACAATGGTCTTTCATATAAGAAAAATCATTTGCTCTATTTTGTGGTGTTGGTTTTGCGTAAATGTAAACATTTTCCAAATTAAGTTTTTCTAAAATGTAGTATACAGATGTTTCTACGGTGTGAATTTCTTTGGCGTTTTCAAATACTTTAATCCAATCAAATAAATTTACATCATCATAAAATTCCATGTAAATATTTTGATAATCATTACTTGGAATTAAATCATCTCTGGTTCCATAATTAGGATATGTTCCAGAATTTTTATTAATAAGATTATATGGTTTTGTTATATCCAAACCAATTCTTTGAATTAAATTATTTTCTCTTTCTTCATTTCGGTTGAAATTCAAATAATTTTTCCAATCTAAGTAATCAACATTGCAAAAATCGTACTTCATGTGTCCATGTGCTAAGTTGTTATTATGACACTTACATACTTTTTGAACATAGTCAGATGTTTGGAGTGGGACAAACAAATATTCATCAGTCTGCACCATGTATAAACTGTCTGAATTATAAATTTCTTTATAAGGAAATTCTTGATTTTCATCAACAAACTCAACACCATCTGCAATCATATAATTTTTCAAATAAGAATATGTTGAAGTGACTGGCCAGATAACTTTTTTATATTCGGTTTCTGTTCTGACAGATTGTGCTATTTTTTGGCAGAAAAATATATCTCCAATTCCTGCAGGTTGTTTAATTATACAAACTTTATGATTCATCTAATTTAACCTTCCAATAACTATCCCATTCTCTTTCATCAGATGGAATATCTTTTTCTTTAACTATTGTTCCATTTAATCTACCCAAAGAAGCATGAATAAATTCATAATTTTCAGATAAAATTTGTTTGAATTCATCAAATTGATTATCTAATCCATCATACAGTTCAAAACCATTTCCATGAGTTTCTAAAAAAAGTTCTCCAATTTTTTTAGAATCAATAAAATCTTTAACAGTTTTTAATACATTTAAATCACTACCTTGAATATCTGATAGATAATAATCAATATATTCTACATTATTATCTTTTAAATATTTTCCCAGGTTGATTGTTTTTACTGTTATTTTTTTAAGCATTTCTGGGCATCCCAATTCCTTTTCACGTAAAGAAACATCTGCCAAACTACTTGAAACTCTATTGGGAGTGACATAAAAATCTTGTTCTCCATCAGATTCGGAACAAGCAGCATTAACTAAAGTAACCCATTCAAATTGTTTAAATCTTTTATTTAATTCGATAAACATTTCTGGGTCTGCTTCAAATGCATATACAGAATCATACTTATCAAACATTCCCCACAGAGAATTTCCAACATTAGTGCCAACGTAAACTAAAGTACTCATAAAATTATCCTTTTTTAGTAATTAAAATTGACATACAATCATATCCAATATATGTTTTATATTTAACTTCATAATTTTTAAAGCATGAAACAATATTTTCTATAGAGATATCATCCCAACCAATCCAACCTCCACCAAATAAACGATAATCATCAATTACTATGATTCCAGAATCTGGTTGATAAAAATTATCAATAGAAGCACATTCTTTAAATAAGGGACACGATTCGATGCCAAGAGCAGTATCTCCACCAGACCAATGACCATCAAGCCAAAAAACTGATTTATCTTTAGATTCAATACATTTTTGTAGAATCAAAGGCAAAATATCTATAGTATCTCCAAAGTGATTGATAATTTTTTTATAGTTTTTTTCTTCAATAATTTTATCAAATCGTTCGTAATATTTTTGATCCAATTCAATTGTATGAAGAGTTTCAAATTCATTATATAATTTTTCTGGAGTTTCACCAGAATTAGTACCAGACTCCACAAACATCGTATATTCAGTTTTATCTTCACCAAAATCAGAAATTATTTGCTGCAACATTTCTGGATATAATCCACCCTCGGTCCTTTTTTCAGTTGTCATTGAAATAATTTCTCCAAATAAAATCTTCTAAAATTTCCATTTTTTTAACCCTTTCCAAGTTATCTTTGATAGCATCCATCTTACTATAATACAATTCATCAGAAACGTCAAACTCTTCACTTAGGTCAATAATACCATCTTTATTAAAATAATCTCCAATATTAGGAGCACCAAGATAGACAGGAATAGTTCCTGTAGCAAAACAATCCAAAAGTTTTTCTGTAAAATATGTTTCATATTCGGCATTCTCAATCGCAATAGAAAACATATAATCACAAAGACCTTCTTCTTTAGTTGAAATTTCATTGAAACCACGTCCAAAGAAATCAACTTGATCTTTAAGTCTCTCAACCCATTCAAGACGCTTACGATGGCCCTCACACATATTTTTGTTGGATGCAATCATAGAAATGATTTTTGTCTTATCATATACTTTCAGATCTTTAATCCAAGTTCCTTGTGCAGGAACCCATTTAAATTTATCTGGATCAATCTCAATGAGTTCTTGATTGTGAGTAAAAATGATATCAAATGTATTCATTACTAAATTTGAATTCAACTTAACCCAATCAGTAATTTGAGGAAGAATTGCAGCAGATTCAAGAATCCAAGCATATTTGGGTCCAGATCGTGAATCATCAAATGATAGTCCAATAGCAGAATCAATGTAAAAAGTTCCATCACCACCATCATCAACCCATTCAGTAAATTTAGAACTTTTTCCTGCTACTGAACATTTAGGAGCATCAATATAATTGAAAGTATTTCCAACAAGATTAAATTTATGCTTTTGCATTTATTTGCTCCACAATCCAATCATAAGTTTTTGAAATTCCTTCCTCTAAACTTTGAGAATAATCCCAACCAAGTTCTCTACGAACTACGTCATTATTAGAATTGCGACCACGAACACCAAGAGGTGCATCCAACTTGTGCATTTTTTGCACATCTTTACCTGCAACTTTTGCAGCAGTTTCCACAAGTTGATTGATAGTTACCATTTCTTCTGAACCAATATTGACTGGTCCAATGAAATCAGATTCCATCATACGACGAGTTGCTTCAATACATTCATCAATATAAAGGAATGAGCGAGTCTGTTTACCGTCTCCCCATACTTCAATACTTCCACCTTCTTCAGGAAGGTATGCTACTTTACGACAGATTGCTGCTGGTGCTTTCTCACGTCCACCTTCCCATGTTCCTTCGGGTCCAAAGATATTATGATAACGAGATACCCTAACAGGTATGCCATGATTCCTATGATAGGCAAAGTAAAGTCTTTCTGAAAAAAGTTTTTCCCAACCATATTCAGAGTCTGGTGCAGCAGGATAAGCAGATTCTTCACGGCAGTCGGGATTATCAGGATCAAGTTGATTATGCTCTGGATACATACATGCAGAACCAGAATAGAAGATCTTGGTCTTATTGACACCAATCCGTTCATTCATTTTATGTTGCATCTCAAGAACATTGAGATTAATTGTAACTGAATTATGCATAATGCCTGCATCATTTTCTCCAGTGAAAACAAATCCAGCTCCACCCATATCAGCAGCAAACTGATAGATCTCATCAAATGATTGAATATAACGATAAGGAACCGAATGATAGAAGTTGCCCCTATCGCCCTTATATTCAAGAACACGACGAACAAAATCTACATCACGAAGATCTCCCTGAACAAATTCATTTGCTTCAGTAAGAGAATACTCAGGCCTCTTGAGATCTACGCCTCGGACCCAGTATCCTTCGGAACGTAGTCTTTTAACCATATGACTTCCAATAAATCCACCAGCACCAAGAACAAGTGCCTTTTTAGTACAATTTGCCATTATCAAATAAATAAGTTTAAAGAATTGTCTGGATGTATTTTACCACAACATCTTCTATGTAGTCAATCATTTCTTCAGTAATTACCGGGGAACATCCTACAAAAAATACATTATCAAGAACTTTCATCGCATTTGGGTAGTTAAATGCAGATTCAAGATGACGATATGCTGGGTGAATAAGAAGATTTCCAGCAAAGTAATTACGAGTTTGAATTTTATTATCTTCTAAGAATTTAACAAGTTCAGTTTTATCCCCATTACAAATAATGGGAACACCAAACCAACTTGTCTCTGCATCGGGAAGTTCACCAACAACACGAACTCCAGGAATTGTTTCAAAAATTTTATGAAGTCTTATTTTGTTGGATCTACGTTTTTGATGAACCTCATCAAATTTTTTAAGTTGAATAGATCCAATAGATCCAAGCATATCAATTGGTTTTAGATTATATCCAATTTGACCAAAAACATACTTATGGTCAACTACTTTATCATATCCTATCAACCAATTATCAAATCTTTTACCACAGGTTCCACAACTTAACAAATTCTGTGATCCTACACAGTAACAATCTCTACCCCACCAAGCAAAACTACGAGCAAGATCTACAACCTCTTTAATATTTGAAGATACCATACCACCTTCAATTGTAGTAATATGGTGGGCAGGATAGAAAGAGCAAGAAGAAGCAACTGCATGATCTGTAAGATACTTACCTTTCCACTTACTACCTAAACTATCACAATTATCTGCAATTAGGTGAATATTATATTCATTACATATGCTAATAATTTCATCATAGTTGTATGCATTTGCAAGAACTGGGGAAGAAAATAATGCTTTTGTGTTTGGTGTAATTTTTTTACGAATCTGTTCAATGTCCCAATTTAGATCGGAGTAGTCAATATCAACAAAAACTGGTTTTAGATTATTCTGGATAATAGGGTTAACAGTTGTGGGGAATCCGCAAACAGATACAATTATCTCACCACCATCATTCCAACCAAAATATTTCTTAAGTGCTGCAATCATAACAAGATTTGCAGAACTTCCAGAGTTAACCATCACAGAATAATCAAAGTTAAATTTCTTTGAAAACTCCTTCTCAAACTTATTTACATTTTCACCTGAAGAAAGCCACTTACCAGTTAAAAGGGTTTTTAAAGCTGCTTCAATTTCTTGGTTGTCCCAATATGGGCCAGAATAAAAGATATTGCTTTCTCCCTTTACATAATCATTGTTATAAAGATACGGAAAGAAGTTATCTTCAGTATCAAATAAATTGTCAATAAATTGTTTTACTTGTTCTTTCATGTTTATTCTACAATATAAGAGAAATTTTCTTTTAGGCAACCCTGCCATGCCATTTGCAAAATTCTTTCAAACCAATGCGATTCTATTGGATTATTATTATAATCAGTATAGTGCATCATTTTTTTATAAAAATTTTTGCTGTATTTTAAAATACAATTTTTAGGAACTGCATAATTTGCACCAGGAGCAAAACTTAAAAATTTAGGAGTATTATCCATAACAAAAAGATCTTTAATAAATTCTTTAAGATTAGAAATTCTGGGATAGACTTTCATATTCCTGATTTCTTCAAATTTTTTGCTTTCAATTTTTTCTTCCCATTCCATTGGTTGTGCAAACCAATTGTCATTGACAAATTGGGGAAAATAAGAATCGCATAATGTTCCACCATCAATAGGAACAAACCAATTAGATTCTAAAGCATAAATGAATCTTTCTTCGGTTGTATATTTTTTTTGAAGAAGATTGCCTTTAATATGTATCATCATATCTGGTAGATTATCATAATGATCAAAAATATATCTACCAATATCATAAGGATTTGATCCTACATTTGGAGATTTTATTACTTTTCCAAGATGATCTATTTTTGATTTTTGAGGAAAATCATCAGCAGTTCTATCATAGATGATAGTGTTTTCTGGGGAAAAACCATATTCGTAAGTTAGTCTCAACCATTCCAAATCATGATTTGCATGATTACTCACCACTAAAGTTTTAGATAGGCTCATCAACAAATAATTATTTTTTTCATTTTTATTATATCATATCACAAAGAATTTGTAAACCATTATGAAAATTGGTATCACAAGAAAATCCAAGTGATTTCAATTTATCATTATTCAATGTCATATTTTTGACTTGTATGAATTCTTGATCTGGCGGTATGAGTACATCTATAATTTCACTTGAACTATTAACAATTGATTTTGCATTTTCTATAATTTTTCTAAAAGATAAAGATTCTCCAGAAGATATATTATAAACTTCATTAATATTTCCAGAGTCTATAATCAATTTTATAGATTTACATATGTCTTCTACAAACATATAGTCTTTCAAAAAATTTCCACCATCATAAAGTTTGATTTGTTTATCTTCCTTTAAGAGTCTTACCATATAAGCAAGAACATTCTTTCCTGGGGAAATTGTTTTATCCAAACCATAAACATTACCAATTCTAAAAATTCTATATTTAATTTTAAAAGTTTCACAAAAAGAAATTAAAAGTTGCTCTGCACACCTTTTAGTAATTGAATAGAATCCAGTTGGATTGCAACAATCAGTTTCCTTTGCATCTATTATATCATTTCCATAAACAAAACCAGAACTTATAAAATTTATTGTTACATCTCTATTTTTACAATTAGAAAGAAAGTCAACAAATAATTTTAAATTAGTATCAATATCCACATGAACATCTTTAAAAACATTTTGATTTGTTGTGGTACTTATAAAATAAAGAACTTCATTCGTATGAAAGTTTTTACTATCTCTTGGAATAAGAGTAACATTTTCTTTGTACATTCTTGAAAATGTTCCACCAATAAATCCAGTACCACCAAAGACAGATATTTTATTCATATTTTTCATATTCAACAAAAAATTTTTTTACTTTATCCTTTAATTTAGTTTCAATTACATTCGTATCATTGATTTTATTATAGCAAAAAAGGAGAGTTTATGCAACTCTCCCATTAGGTCTTTCAGGCTCGCCACTTGCTCTTTGACTAGAAGCAAGAAACTAGGCGGGAGAGAGTCCCATCCGCACCAACAATTCTTTAAGGAAATTGTAAACCTATTTACAACTCACAAAAGAATTAATTTTCTCCGCAAGTTTTTCAATATTCTCATAAGAAGGATATTGAGGATACTCCGTAGTATCATCCGGATTTAGATCTTTCAATCTATCCACTGTAGCAAAACTAGTATGAAATTCTTGATCAGCAAGAGTTTGTGCTTGCCTAAAGATTTCAAAACGAAGTTCGTAAGGTGTCATTTGTTTTCTCCTTTAATGTGTGTGTTTGTGTGTAACCATAGGGTCATAATTGACTCCACCAGTACTTTTAAAGTCTCTCCGTGACTTGCAGGGGTCCCCGACCAGTACTTTTTAAGTCTCTCCGTGACTATTGGTCCCAATCAAGAATATCATTAGGATCCATATAACAAGGATCATCGCTCAACCATTTCGGATTGCTAAAGGAGCCAGACTTACTTATTATTCCACATTTTTTCCATTGGGTCAACACCAGTTCTCATTACTTCACAAGCTCTCTTGTAGAACATATTTTTAGTGTTTCCTGATGCCTCCATAGTATCCTTAATCTTTTGCCAGTTTTCCCGAGTTCTGTCGTCCATTAACGTACCTCAAAATCTAACTTACGAATTTTACGATTTGCTCTTGCGTGTTGCCAAGCAAGTTCTTCTTCAGTAAAATAAGATTTTTTTTCTTGTGGACGCATTGAATTTAGCATCACAACACTCTTCAAATCAACTGCTGTTATTTTTTCACCAACAACAGTAGTCATATTTGTACATCCACAAGAACGTGTTTGTGTAGGATGACTGGATAATTCTGTATTACAGAGTTTACAACGTACTTCAACCATTTTATTTCTATTGTAAATGTGATCTTAATTGCCAAACAAATTTTCCGTGAGATTCCATCAAATCTTGAACCAAATTAGCAGTTGCGTATTGATTTTGTGTTTCAGATTCTTTGGAAATTTCAACAAATATCTCACATATCTTTTTATTATCTTCTAAAAGTTCTGAAAGCATTTTATCTGCTGTAGTTGAACTTGATGCTTCTTGAACTTGAGTCACTTCAAGCATTCTTGAAAGAGAACTTAAAGGTTTAATATTTAAGTATCTCATATGCTCAGATAATCTGTCAATCTCTTCAAACATAGTTTCATATTGACCACCAAAAAGTTGATGAAGTTGAGTAAAATTTTCACCAACAACATTCCAATGAAATGCCCAAGTTTTATGAAAGATGACAAAAAGTGAAGATTGAGCATCACTTAAAAGTTTGAAAAGTTTTTCCATCAAAGTTTTTTATGTATTTATATGAAAGAAAGAGCGGATGATCGGACTTGAACCGACGACATCTAACTTGGAAGGATAGCGTTCTACCACTGAACTACATCCGCACGATTTTCTTTTGGACAATCAGGAACCCAAGAACCACATATTCTCATTTCACCACCTAATAGTTTTTGAGCATTGCTCTTATCAGGTGCTTTCTCTGAAAAATATGATGGACTTATTCTAACACTCCTATCGTCCCCTGTCAAGTCCTCATAATCTTTGATTGCCTTGTCTACATCTCTATGAACTCTGCGGTCCAAAAGTTGTGGAGTATTTATGAGTATATCATTCAAATCAGTTTGTGGAAAGTATTTTCTCTGAACCTCATCAATAAAATCGTAAATGTTTTCTTCTGGAATATAAGTACATTGTGATACTCCCGTCACCAAAGAAGTGAATACAACTCCTATTACGGCATATCTAAAAATAGTCTTTGGTTTCTTTCCAAATTGAAAATTAAATTCCATAAAAAGGGAGGCAATTAACCTCCCATATTTATCTGTTAGGCAGGAGCATAACAGACGTTAGCAACTCCTTGTCCTGGAGGCGCAATTGCCACAAACGCCCCGTAGGACAAGTCAAGGTCTCTTCCTCCAACAAAAGGACCTCTATCATTTACACGCACAACAACTGACTTACCATTTGCCTGATTTGTCACTCTAAGTTTGGTTCCAAATGGCAGCCAACGATGTGCTACCGAATAACCGTATGCATTGAACCTTTCGCCATTGGCAGTTGTCTGCCCATTATATCCATCCCCCACACCATAGTTAGAAGCAAGACTGCATGAACTTGCCGGGGATGCTGCTTTTGCTGTTACGGGTGCTACACCGACAAAACCAAAAGCAAGAAGTAAACTGAATAAACGCATTTAAAAAAATAGAACTCTACATCCGTATAGGTAAAGGAGAAGTTCCCATCCTCTCGGAGGGCATTACCCACGGCTCTAATTGCACTCAAAATCTCATAATAAAAAAGACACTTTAATTGTGCCTTAATAGTATAAGTGATTATTTATGAATTGTCAAGGAATCATCACTTTACGTCAATTTCCTGATCCCCATACTCTTCTTTTGTTTCCAAAGAAAAATACTCCAATTCTTCCTCATCTTCTGGGTCTAACCATTCTAGAAATTCTTCTGTAATAGCAACAGCAATATCATAATTTTCGGTAGATTGAATTCTTTCAATTGCCCAATTACGTGCTTGAATAACAGGTTCAATCTTTGTTGCCATAATAATCTTTTCGGAAATACCTGGAGAGGATGTTGCTATTGTAGTATGCGGGCATTCCGTCGTCAAGTGCTTCCGTGAGGACATTGTTTGTGAAGAGTTGTCGTGTCTCCTCAAAATTTGTTTTGCCCTTTGTTTTGTGTAGTGAAATAATAGTTCTTGAAAAATTTTCTTTACCGTATTTTTCAATATCTTCTTTAAGTTCCGGACAAGATCCATAATAATTCTTCCAATCCGATTCTGATTTTACTTTTCTATTTTTTCCTTTCGGCGTTCTAAATTGCCATAAGTACTTTCTACCAATATAACAGCGGTGATTAATATTATTTCGTATATGATATACAAACCCATAGTAATCTTGGATTTGATCTGAGTCAAAAATTTTTCCTTCATAGATCCAAGGATTATCGTAACTCATCAATATAATCCAACACTCTATTCAGATATTTATTGACTACTAATTTATCATTTGAAAAAACAATTTCTTCGTTAACTTTATGCTTAAGTTTATAAATTTTTGCCTTTAAAGCGTAAATATCTGTGATATGAATCATAAAAATAGGGGAGATTTCTCTCCCCTATCTATAACGGATTCAGAGTTTGAACCCACTAAATGTGTCCTTTTTCACATCTTGTTTTATTCCACCGACTACATAACTTTCAACTTCAGTTTCCTGTGGTGCTACTTGAAGTCCTTTAGAAGAAATCCAGTGCTGAGTCCAAGGAAGAGGATTGTTATTTGCGGAAATATCATATTGTGGTTTTAAACCAATCCCTTTCATTCTTCGGTTTGCAATCCATTCAATATATTGTTGAAGAAGTTTATCATTAAGTCCAATCATGCTGCCATCTTTAAAGAGATAGTCAGCCCATCTCTTTTCTTCCATTACTGCACGATCAAACATCATAGTAACCCATTCTTCTTCTTCTTTCGCAATTTGTTTCATTTCAGGATCATCACCTTCTCTCCACTTATTCATAATATTTTGAGTGATTGCTAAATGTTGATTTTCATCTCTTGCTATGAGAGAGATGATTTTAGCTGATCCTTCCATAAGCTTAAGTTCACCAAAGGCGAAACTGCAAGCAAAACTAACGTAAAACCGAATACCTTCAAGAATGTTAACGTTTGCAACTGCTCTGTATAATTTTCGTTTGACATCATTGAGTGTTTCTTTTGCTAATGGAACTCCTTCAAGTTGATGCACCCATTGGTTGGATGATCCATAATTTTGTGCTGCTTGAATAAAGTCATTATATGACCCTGTAACGCTTTCAGCACGTTCCAGAATACGTTCGTCGGAAATAATAGTATCAAACACTTCTGATGGGTCAGAATAAATGTTCTTGATGATATAAGTATAAGAGCGACTATGAATCATCTCCATAAACTCCCACACTGTCATACACGCTTCAAGTTCAGGAAGTGAACAGTATGGCAAAAATGCCAATCCTGGACCTCTCCCTTGAACACTATCTAACATAATTTGATATTTCAAATTTGAAGTGTAAATATGCTTTTGCTCAGGACGAAGGGTTTGATAATCTCCACGATCTTTCTGAAGTGAAACCTCTTCAGGTCTCCAGAAATATCCTAGCTGTTGAGTTGTTAATTTTTCAAAGATTGGATATTTGTATGAATCATACCTTTGGATTCCCAAAGGTTTGCCGAAGAACATTGGTTGTTTTTTAGTATTGACCTGATCCGTGTTGAAAACAGTCATGCCTTTTACTTGCGTATGTTCCTCTTCATTAAGAATTTTAAACTGCACAGGATTCACACTCCCCTTCCTCTACTTTACTTAACTCGTCAACCAATTCAGACAAAGTAGGTTTTGACTCCTCAACTTCATCAGTTTTAATATCGTATGTATTCTGATAATATGAAGTCTTCCACCCATACTTATATGTAGTCAGAAAATCATTTGCCATCACAGAAACTGGAACCTCATTGTCGGAATAGTTCTCCGGATTATAACTCCAATTTCCAGAAATTGCCTGGTCAAAGAACTTTTGCATCATTGCAACAATTTTAATATATCCATCATTACTCTTCATATCCCACAACAGAGTATAATTATGTTTCAGTGTTGTATATTGTGGAACAATTTGCTTCAGAGGTCCTTTCTTTGACTTTTTAATTGAAAGGAATCCTCTAGGTGGTTCAATACCATTTGTCGCATTAGAGACGACAGAACTACTCTCTGAGGGCATTTGAGCGGAGAGGGTGGAGTGCCTAAGTCCATACTCTAAAATAGATGCTCGGAGTGCCTCCCAATTATGTTGCAGTGAAACAGAAGAAATCTCATCAATATCTTTCTTATAAGTATCAATAGGAAGAAGACCATCGGAATACTTAGTTCTTCCAAAATATTCACAATGTCCCTTTTCCTTAGCAATTTGATTTGATGCCTTTAGCAAATAATATTGAAAAGATTCTGAAAGTCCATGAACCGCATCCCATGCCTCTTGAGAATCATATTTAAATCCTAATTTGGCAAGATAATGAGCCAGACCAATAAACCCTATTCCAAGAGAACGACGTGCCTTTGTAGCAACTTCTGCAGCAAGTACGGGATATTTTTGATAGTCAATCAATTCTTCTAAACCACGAACAGAAAGTTCACATAGTTCTTCCAGTTCTTCATCAGACTTTACTTTACCAACATTAATAGCAGAAAGAATACAGAGAGCAATTTCACCTGTTGTTTCATCAATATGTTGAATTGGATATGTTGGAAGGGTTATTTCTTGACAGAGATTACTCATCTCAACTTTATCCTTAAAAGATGAGTGAGTATTGCAATGATCAATATTCATGATGTAAATACGACCAGTTTCTGCACGTTCCTTAAGAAGACTAAGAATTAATTCTTGTGCCTTAACAGTTTTCTTTTGAATGGACGGATTATTTTCATACCCAATGTAGAGAGAGTCAAACTCAATTGTTCCGAAAGAATCATAAAGTCTAGGTACGTCATGTGGGGAGAAAAGTGTAATCTCACCATCTTGAATAAACCTTTCATAGAATAACTTTGAAATTTGAATGGAGTAATCCAACTTACGAACACGATTATCTTCGGTTCCCTTGTTGTTTTTAAGAACTAGGATGTCTTGGATTTCTTGGTGCCAGATAGGAAAATGAACTGTAGCAGAACCACCTCTGATGCCGTTCTGTGTGCAGCATCTGACAGTTGCCTCAAACTTTTTAAGGAAGGGAATAACACCTGTGTGCTGTACCTCTCCACCTCTAATTTTAGCGTTGATGCCACGGATTCTACCTGCGTTGATGCCGATACCAGCCCTTTGTGAGACATACCTGCCAATAGCCATATCACTGCTAAAGATACTATCCAGGGTGTCATCAACATCAACGAGAACACAAGATGCAAATTGACGAAGGGGTGTTCTGACCCCTGCCATGATTGGTGTTGGAATGTTGATTCTGTGCCTTGAGATTGCGTCATAATACCTCTTGACGTATGAAAGACGGGTTTCCTTAGGATACTCTGCAAAGATAGTCAGAGCAATCATCATATACATGAACTGTGGAGTCTCATATACTCCACCGGTACTCCGATCTTGTACAAGATACTTATCAACAACCTGCCTAAGTCCAGCATAGGTAAACAAATAGTCCCTATCGTGCCGAATAAAAGCGTTTGCAGACTCAATTTCTTCCTTAGAATACTTGGTATAAATGTCTCTATCATAGACTTCTGCAGAAACACAGTCCATGATATGAGTTTCAAGATGAGGAAGTTCTTGCATCTTCCCATAAAGTTGCTTACGAATGGAAAAAAGAAGCAAACGTGCAGCAACAAACTGATAATTCGGATGCTCCAAATCAATCAAATCTGATGCAGAGCGAATTAAAATTTCTTGAATTTCTGCTGTAGTAATTCCATCATAAAATTGAATGCCAGATTGTATTTCAACTTGTGATGCAGAAACTCCAGCAAGATTCTTACATGCCTCATCAACCATGATGTGCATTTTATCAAGATCTATTTGTTCAACTATTCCGTTTCTTTTTTTGACTTTAAGTTCGTTACTCATATTTTTTTCCAGGTTGTAAATTTAAGTTTTGCTTCTAATCCACTGTATGTATTTAATTCTATCACTTCCTGAACATTGTGTCCAGTGAGTACCATATCATTTATATCCTTTTCCTTTATTGATGAAGGCCAGATGACAACTTTTTGTCCCATTTCAATAACACGGGAAATTCTTGATAGGATTTCTGAATTACGTGGTTCGTTATCATATATCCACACAGGATTGTCAATCCCCCACTTACCAACATCACCATCAGCTCCACAAAGAGCAATCGCGTTTGAAATAAATGTTGAATCAAAGGGACCTTCGGTGATGTAAACAGTTTGATCCTTTTGCACTTCATCAAGACCGTATATTTTTGGGGCATTGTCACATAGCATCACAGTAATGTATTTAACCTTGCTTGGACCCAATGCTCTTCCCTGAAATCCTATGAGAGCATTTTGATAAAACATTGGAATGATAATCCTTGATTCATCATACTTTGTATTCTCAAAGGTTTGTTTAAGAGAATTAGTCCACTCCTTAAATTTTTCCGCATAATAAAATTTATCTGGATTTAATTTTCTACCTTGCAAATATCCAGATGCACTTAGATTTTCAGATGCTTTGGGTAAATCAAGTTTTGGTTTAAACTCAGGAACTTTAAACTCAAATTTAGGTTCTTCTACTGTAAAATTCTTACCAGTATGCCCTTCTTTAAATTTATCAAAAATATATTGCTTATGAATCTCTATATCAAGTTGTTTTAAAAAATTATTAAATGATATGTTAATACCACAATTATGACACTTATAATTTGTATTATTTTTAACCTGATAAAGATATCCTCTCAACTTATTCTTATTCTTTTGGGAATCCCCACAAATAGGACAACGAAAGTTATAGAGATTGTTCTTTACCTTTTTAAATTTTTGAAGGCGAGAAGATATCAAATTGATGTACTTAACATCAATAAAGTCCATAAAATCACATAATCATTGATACAAGTTTAGCAGATTATCTTATTTTGTCAAGACATATATTAGTTAGTTTTATGTTGATGATTTATACGTGCAGAATCTTCCATTCCGGCAGGTGTCCACCAACCAGATGCAAGAGTTGACATAGATGTGGCAAGAATAGCAAGAAGAACTCCACAACCAATAGTCATCCATTTGATTTTGGAAACATCACCTAATTCTTTTTCCAAAATAGTAATTCTGTCCCCAGATTTTCTATGTTCTTTCTCATTATCTTCTTTTAAATTATCAATCATTTTAAGAAGTAAGTCATCAGTTCTTTGCTGATACTCAATTTTTTCATCGTGTACAGCAAGCATCTTAATTACATTCGTATTAACTTCACTTAATTTTTGAATGGCATCATCAAGTTTGTTGACTATATTTGCAAAGTCAGCAAACTTTTGCTCTAGCACAGCTACTTTTACAATTTCTTCTGACATTGTTCTAAAGCAAAGTATAGTTTTAAATAAAGAGCACTTTGCTAATATAATTCGTTAGATACAATTATTTATTCTTTTGGTTTCATCCATTTTTTACGAGAACCTAATCCCAAGTATATACTCTTTTTCTTATTTTTGAAAACTGGAGGATTACCTGGATCTGCTTGAGGAGTACCTGCAATTTTCCCCCCACCAACAGAATTGGTTGGTCCTCCAACAACCATACCATCCTCTTTCAATTGCCTAAATGCATTAATTATTTTTTCCAGTTTATTATTTTTCATTGTAAATTTTGTAAAGTTCTGAAAGGCAATGAATATCAACTTGAATATCGTGAATTGAAGATTTTGGATATTCAGGAAATTTTCCCAAAAATATAATAAAAGTCTTCATTGCAGACCATAATTCCTTTTCAATTTTAAAAAATAACATTGGAGTTGTTGCTTCACCAAATATATTATAAAGAATAATAAAATGGTTAATAAGAAGGTGAGTTTTTAGGTCACCAGTATTCTTATATCGTTTCAAAAGTCTTTTGATATATTTAAAATGATTCAAATCCTTATCAAAATCTTCTCTGGTTACTGCCTGAGGATTTTCATAATGTTTAATTGCAAACAAGAGGAAATTGTCCTCATTCAATTCATTGAAAATCATTTATTATCAAGCAACAGTAAGTGTAGTTGTTCCAATACCAACATCAGAAGTTGTTCCTGAACCACCAATATTGCGAAGAAGAACATCACCAAACTGTGAGGTGAATGAACTAATTACACCAACAGCACTTGAACCATCAGTAATAACGCCAACAAATCCACTTGGAAGATCAATTTTCAGTTTTGTTGCATTCGTGCGAGTACTAAATGTAACTAAAAGTCCTTGAGTAATTGTTGATCCAATTGTGCTACCAGTTCCAATTTGAACAGAAGTAGTCCCAACAGCAACAACAGGAACATTTGTAAGTTTACCTGCTACTGTAAGAGAACTTCCAATAGCAACACCTGCTACTGAATCAACAAAGATATTAGTTCCACCAATCGCAACAGTTTGTCCCGATGTGGTTAATGTTGTTGAGATTGCAACGTTTGCAGAAAGGACTGTACTTGGTGCAGTAAATGCAAATGATACTCTGTTTGTAACTTGACCATTAAAGTTTGTAAACACATCTGGAGATCCGTGCAGAGCAGCCGTTGATGACCAGGCATATTGAGTGGATCCTGATGATGATGCAGTTGCAACGATTGCTGTGGATTCGTTTGCATTATTTGCATCAAAGGTACGAATTCTCATCGTTGCACCAGCACTTGCAAAAACAAGCTCATTGAATACAACGTGAATATACCCAGTAGTGTTGGTAGCAATACCAGTAGTTGCTCCACCACCGATGGCAATTCTTGAGGATCTATTTGGATCTTCAAAGAAGACCGCAACAGGACCAGCAGTACCGATACCAGTAGCACCAGCATCTCCAAGTGTTGAAGTACTGTTCAATCCAACAACTGGAACTAAAACTTCATCATAATAAGATGATGAAAGACCAGAATGTTCGCTAGTGCCATATCTTCTGTAAACCCATCCACGTACATCTGCAAAGCAATTCCAAGGAGTATTATTTCTATCATTCTCAGACAGATGTTTGGGAATAGCATAATTGTTTGCTGCGGTTTCAGTTGTTGTGGAAATGCCCCAGAGTGCCATTCTTTTTACCTATAATTCGTTAATCTAAGAAGTATTTATAAAAAAATGAGACCTCGTTAATTAGAGGTCTCATTATTTTTTGAGAGAACTATTAAAATATTTCGTATAAACTGATATACAGTATTTGCCTTTATTTTTTTATTTTGTCCAAGATATTCAGAAAAGGAAAACAACAATCCAAGGATTACTGTTATTCCCCAATTTGCTACTAAACAACTAATCACTTGCAGTTCTTCAGAAGAGCTACTCTTACTGTTGAGGCAATTACATTATCAATATCGTTATCGGTTGTTGCGACATAACGATCAATCAAATCCACAACCAGTTTCTTTACCTGGCATGAATTCATAAACTGAATCAAGATTGGTTTTAAAAGATTTACTACATTAGCCATTTTGAGAATCCTATTACAACAATATTATTTAGGGATTTTACCTAATTTTAATCATTTATCAACCACCTGTAGTTGTTCTTGTACTTCTCCTCATCTGATCAAGATAATATTGAGTATGAGGTCTTGCTTTACTAGTATCCCCTGCTTTTAATGCCTTGGCTGCTGGACCACTATCATTTCCCATCATAGCATCAGCAGCAGCAGCAGAGTACTCTCTAGACATTCCTCCCGTTTGCCCTCTGTGCTTAGGAGATCCAGCTTCTGCTGCTTGCGCTTCAAGTCTTTTTCTTAGATCAGTACTAGAAGGTGGTTTTTCCCCTTTTTTGTGAGTAAATCTTGCCCTATTTAAAGTGTCTCCAGTTTTAATACTACCAAGACCCTTTCCACCACTCATTTGATTGATAGCACCTTTGCTAATTGGTCTCCATCCTTCAATAATAGATTCTAACCAAGCATCACTCATATGCTCTACAATATTTTCTGCTGAATCAAAATTTTCAGCAAAACAATTATCAACCAAAGTTTCAATTACATAATCATAAATGTTTTCAGTTTCTTCCCTCATTGCTTGCTTTCTTTTCCAAGCATAATAAATTTTTTCACCTTTTTCTGCTCCATACTCTTTCATCATTGCCTTTTTTGCTGAAGAAGTTTTCTTTCCAAGTGCTTCTTCCTTTCTTCTTTCCACAGAAGTCATATGTCTTTCATCAAGTTCATATTCTTCAGTATTAAGTGGAAGTTTTCCTTGCTTTAATGCATTGATTTTAAATTGCTGTTGCTTTCTTACAAGATTTATTAATTCTTGTGGAGTTGGTTCTTGTTGAGTTGGTTCTTGTTGAGTTGGTTTTTTTGATTGGGAATCAATTTCTTCCTTTCTTAAACTTTTAAGTATTTCATCAGGAGATTTTGTAATAGTATCAGATTTTTCACGGGGAATTTGTTTTCTTTTTGCTTGCAATTTCAAAAGTTTCTGTCTTCTTCTTCTGAGTTTTTCTTCTCTTTCATAATCTGTTTCTTCACCAATTTCAACCATTTCAATCAATTCACCACCCAATTCAGAGGCAATCTGAATCATCTCAGTATTCATCGTTGGATTGATTTCAACTATATTATTTACCTCTTTTTCTTTAATTTGTTTTTTATTTTGCTCATTATCAACTAAATCAGCAATTTCAAATAAATCATCTCTCCAATTTGATAATGATTCTTTACGAGTTTTAATTACAGAACCTATTTTTCTACGACGATTTAAAAGATACTTATCGGTCTTTGTATTTTTTTTACGATCATTATCAATGTCAGAATCTTCTTGTCCTACTGGATCAAGTTTTTCAGATACAATTTTTCCAAAATAAACCTTTGAAATATCGTTAAGAATATTATTAGACATTAGAATAAATGCTTTTTTTTATTTTTCTATACTTATTTATAAATTCTTTGATAGCATAATATTTTGCACCAGATTGTAAATTTTCTTTTCCAGTTTTAATTGCTCCTGGAGTTTGTTTTGCTGCGTATTTAGCTGCCCCAAGAGTTCCCGTTAAAGTATTTGGTTTACCAGGCTCTCTATACATACGGTTCATATTTTTTTCAGTATATTCATTCAAATCTTTAATCCAAGACTTAAACATAATATCATCTTCGGTAACACAAATTAAATAATTAGTTCCTCTACGAATTACTTTTCCAGTCAATCCAGTATTCATATTTTCTACAATATCACCAATTTTAAAAATTTTATTTTGAACATAATTTTCTCTCAAATTTTCATTATCCAATTTTGGAGCAATTTGCCACAAATTAAAATTTTCTTTTATTGAAATTTCCATTCCTTTACGAACATCATTAAATAATTTTTTCGTTTCTTTATCATCAAGTTTTTTAGGAACTCCTCTTCGGAAAGTTTCAAAATCATTTTCTGCTGCTGCCTTTCTCATTTTAGATGCCGACATTCCTGATGCATTTTTATCAGAATCTGCTGTTCCTGCTGCAACTACATTGATTTGTGAAAAATTATATTCAGAACCATTATACTTATTTGCAAGATTTTTAATCTCTGCTTGACGATCTGAACCAACAACAATATTTACATTTCCATACCCATCCTCAGAAGTTGCCCTCAATACATCAAAGATATTTTGCATATCCGGATTATTAATTATATTTTCACCAAATTTAGGAAACATTTTTCTCATATATGAGATTTTTGTATTGGGATCCAATGGATTCTTTTTTGGATCTTGAATCCTAGATGGATAAATTTTCAATTCTCCACCAATAGAAATACGATCTGCAGTCTTAAAAAGTTTTTCGTGTCCTATTGTCGGTGGATTAAATCTTCCAAAAATAATTGTAGAGAATTCATCATTTTGTTGTTGTTCTAGAGATTGCTGTTGTTGCTGTGGCAATTCAGATTGTATTTGTTGTGTTGGTAAATTAACTTGAGTTCCTGCGACTTGTTGATTTGCTTTTGTTTTTGGACCATCTGGAATATCTCTTTTACCTACTCTTTCACCACGATTAAAAAATTCAAGTTCACCCCCAACAGTTTTAGCAACAAATTCTCCACGAGAATCATACCAATCCCCGTGCCCATCACCTTGCAATCCAAGTTTTTTGGCTTGTTCTGATGCTTTAGTTTTCTTTGCTTCTATTAAGAACTGAGAAAATCTCTTCATACTATATTATTTTTTAAATATTTATCAATATAGTTTTAAATGAAATGATGCACTAATCTTATTTGGTGCAATTTGGTTTGCCATAAGAATAGATCTTGCCTTATCATCTGCCTGATCTTGAGTTAAATTCTTTTGTCCAATTTTTTTAGATTTATTGTATATATTTTTTCCTATTCTTTCAATAATTTTTTCAGAATCCTTTCTATTCAAAATCCCTTTACTTACAATTCCAGACCATAAATCCAAAATAATTTCATCTTGTTTTTTTTGATTTCCTGAATTTTGAATTGCAAAAGCAATTTCTAATTTATTTTGTGCATTTCTATAACTTCCAATATATGATGATAGTGTTTTATTTTTAACTGATGGATCTATATTTTTTGCCAACACATCCATATACTTTTCTGAATTTTTCTTTTTATCATCATAACTTTTACCAATCATTTCACCATTACTAACAATATCAGGTGATAATGATTTGTTAAATACTTGACCACGAATAGATTGCATCTTTCTAATAGCACCAGAATTATACAAAATAATATTTGCACCACTCATACCCATTGATCCCCCAGCGGCAGTCTTAAATTGTGCTTCTTTTTCAACTTTAAGAGATGAACTAGCATTATTATATCTAATACTATCAGTTTCTCTCTTATAACTAATTTTTCCATTTTTTTCCAATGTTAGTTGATCTACTTCAACAACATATTTGAGAGTTTCATCAACTTTATAATATGTTGATTCATTTTTTATAGAATTAGTTCTAGATTTAACTGATGGAGGATTTGGTAGAGGTATTTCTTTTGATGGAAAATTTACAAATCCAATTCGTGAAGAATATACACCTTTAGTTGATGTCGCTTTCTTAAGAGAAATTGGTGCTAATTTTTTTTGTTCATATAATTTATAAATTAATCTATTCAAACCTACAATATCATCTATAGCATATTTTTTTTGAACATCATTTGGCATATTTTGAAATGCATTTCCCATAACAACAGATAATTTGATATATTCTTTTATTTTATCTACTGCAGACTGATCAAAGAACCAAACATCAGCAGGATTCCATCTATCAGATTTTACATTAATTTTAAATGTACCCATATACACTTTATTTAAAAAAATACCAATATTACTAATTTTATAAAAGTAATCTTGTCTACATATTTCTAATTTTTTAGTAAATGAAACTTTTGGATTTTTTAAAAAATTTTCATTTTGTGATTTTAATGCTCCGTGCCAATCATCAGTTACAAAAAATGTTTTAGCATTACCCAATTTCCTATTAACTGTAATAACATCCGATTTTAAATTTGAAAATTCATCTAATATTCCAAGTTTTTCAAGAGATCCAGTCAATTTATCTTTACCAGAAAAGGCATCAATCCAAAAATCTGGAGTTACTTCAATACCTCTTAATGTAAAATTTTGAGATTTTTTTTGAATGACATAATATACAGTCCACATTGTCTCTAAAACAGTTGCAGTTGCAGCCATATTCTTTGCATCTTTCTTATATTTAGAAAAAAAAAGACCCCCCTTGTGAGGGGGGTCTCTGTACAAATTTGTAAATAGTTTTCAACCTAGAATAGAATTTCTCCAATTTTCACTCATATTCACCATAATTCTTTCTGCTGCTTCTACAGTTTCAGCATATCCTTCATCTAAAAGATGTGAAAGAATGAGGTCATAGAGGTCATAAGAGTTGTTTAGATTTTTTCTATTATTATAAACTGCTTTTACCGCATTAAATGAAACTCTATCCTTTTTCTTTTCATCATCAGAGAGATTGGAATATGGAGTATTAGCAAGTACTGATCTTCTTTCTTTTTGTTCTGGAGTTTGATCGGCACTTGTTTTTGCTGTTCTTGCCCATCCTTGGTGAACTGCATCGGAACCTGCTTCGGTTGAAGTTCCACTACCACTTCTTTCACCTCTTCTGAGAGCACGAAGAGCAGCAGCAGCAGAAGAACGATTTGCTGCTCTACCAAAAGAATGTTTATCTCCAGTTGCTCTACCATATCCATATCTAGAATCTAATGCAGCATCAGATGCTTTTTCATAAGGACTATCTTCCTTTTCCATAATATTATTATAAACATCTAAATATGCTTCTTGAAGATTGCGTAATTCTTGTGAGTTCATCTGTATGATTACTTTTTAGATATTTATAAAAAAAGACCCCTTGGAGAAGTCTTGGAAAAGTTTGGAAAGTGGTTTTACTAATAAGTTGACTATGGTTTTGAAAGAATTGGATCAACTTTAACATTTGAACCTGTTCTGTCATTTCTTCTTGCCGCTGCCTGATGGGCGTTACGTCTTTGAAAAAATTCTTTTGTAGGCGCTCCAGTATCTATGTCTCGTCTATCTCTTGCTCTTAATAATCCTGCTACTTTTTTATCAGAAATTTCATTAAGTTTTGAAAGAATTGGATCAACTTTAACATTTGAACCTGTTCTGTCATTTCTTCTTGCCGCTGCCTGATGGGCGTTACGTCTTTGAAAAAATTCTTTTGTAGGCGCTCCAGTATCTATGTCTCGTCTATCTCTTGCTCTTAATAATCCTGCTACTTTTTTATCAGAAATTTCATTAAGTTGCTCAAACTCTTCAAAAATACTTTCTCTCCAATCTTCGGACATATTCACCATAATTCTTTCTGCTGCTTCTACAGTTTCAGCATATCCTTCATCTAAAAGATGTGAGAGGATGATGTCATAGAGGTCATAAGAGTTGTTTAGTGCTCTTGTTATTCTAGTAACATTTGATTGAGTTCTGTCTCTATTATCCCCAATACCATAAGGAATATTGCTCATTATTCTACCATATCCACCTTTCTTAGGTTTTGGGACAGTAGTTCCTGGGTTTGCAATTTTATCATCTGGTTTTTCGAACTTCTTTGGTCCACCATATCCAGTTCCGTCTCCCTTTTCACCTGAAAGTGGTTTTGATGGAGGTAAAGGAGGAAGTTTTCTGGCTACATAAGGTTCTACCCCAGGTGCTCTTGCTTCACCAAAAATCAATCCATTTTCTTCCATTGCATCACGAAGTTCTTCATCATATACTGCCTGATATGCAAGTAAAGACTCTACTAGAATTCTTGAATCCATTTTACCTAGAATAGTATACTCTAAGTTTATTTATAAATAAAATAATTTTTCCATTATCTGGAAAAATATATAAAATCACTTATCGTTAGGATCTCTATTTTCGGAGCGATAAACATCAAAAGCACCTTCGGGATAACGCTTACTGAGTTTTAAATAGTTACGTTCTAGAACTTCCTCAAAAGAAACATCAAGTGCCATACAGGCTTGTGCGGCATACCACATAATGTCACCAAGTTCAATTTTCAAATGTTCTATATTATCTTCATTATAAGGTTTTCCTTGAAGAAACATTTTCTTTACAATTTCAGTAAACTCACCTGCCTCTGCACTCATACCAAATGAAGCAGTAAGAAGACGAGGAACATCAGCATCAGCAAGTTCTAATTCAGTCAAACGAGCAAAAAGTGCTGCAAAATCAGTGCTTTCTTTACTTGTAGTTTGACGAACAAATTCAATATATTTTTGTGTATCTATTTTAGACATTAGAATTTAAATCCCTCGAATGATTTTTTAGGTTTTTTTTCTTCTTCATAAGTATACTCTTCTTCCTTTCCATTGTCAATAATATCATCCTGTGCTTTTTGTTCACAATCATAAAGACGCATTTTAGCACGATCAATACCAACAACAAATCTTTTATTCATTGTTGGATCATTATATCTATTCTTCAGTTGTTTCACCATTATCTGTCCAAGTTGTTCCAACTCTTCAGTGCTAATAAGGGCAAACATAAGATCAGCAGTAGCAGGGAGACCAAAGGATTCAGAAGTATCAGTAAGTTCAACATCAGAGTTACCATAACCACTACGAGTAGTCTGGGTAGCAGAAACAATTGGAACATTAAATTCAACTGCAAGACCTCTAAGTTCTTCAGCAATAGACTTGATATATGAATAAGAATTTGCAGAACCATTTGCTTTGTGCCTGGAGGAAGCACAAATATTAAGGTAGTCAATGAAAATAATATCAGGTCTAAATGATTTCTTAAGAGCAAGTTCATTCAAAAGTGCCTTAAAATGTCCAGAGTGTGCCGAAGCAGTTGGATATTCTTTAATAATAAAAGTTCCTTGTGTTTTCTTTGCAATACTATTTACCTTAGATTCAAACATAGACCTTGGCAAATCAGTAATATCTTTAATATTAACATTTAATAAATTTGCGTCAATTCGCTCAGCAATTTTCTCCTCTGCCATTTCAAGAGTGATGTAGAGAACGTTGCGCCCTTGCAATAAGACGGAACTAGCAACGTGGCACATAAAGAGACTCTTTCCGACACCTGTACCAGCAAGAGCGATATTGAGAGTCTTAGTAGGTAAACCACCTTTAGTAATTTTGTTGAAATATTCAAGGTCAAATTCAATCTTTTGCTCCTTTTTATGGTAAGATTCATAACGTTTTTCATAGTCTAACAGATAGTCGTGTCCGATTGCAGTATCAAAAGATACTGCTAGGGCATCAGATAAGATTGATGGAATGCTATCACGATTTTTCTTTTCGTCTTTACCATCAGCAATATGAATAGATTCCATTAGAGCCAAATAAATGGCACGGTCACGACACCACTTTTCGGTAGTATCAACTAACCAATCAAATTCTATAGGAACATCATCAAGACATTCAATTAATTGTAAGACTTGTTTAAAACTATCTTCATTAATATCTTTAGATTTCTCAACTTCAATACAAAGAACTTCTTTTGTAGCAAGTTGATTATACTTTTGAACAAAATTTAAAATTTCCTGAAATACAATTTTTTGATTCGTGTCTTCAAAATATTCTGGTTTAACGAAAGGAATAACCTTTCTTGTATATTGTTCATTATGTAAAAAATTTCTTAGAATCAAAAATTCAACTTTATCCATAACTAAATTCTTTTCGTGCTGTCTCATCAAGTGCTTGCATTACTTCAGGTGTGAAGTATTTTTCAGGATTTTTTAGAATCTCTTTTGCATAGAGTTTCTTTCCATCTATCTCATAACGTCCAGCAACATTCTTCCAAAGTCCACCAAGTTCTCCCAATTCAAGAAGTCCATAATACCTATCTAAACCACGCTCATCATAGAACAAACGGATTTCAACATCTTTATTTTCTTTACTTAAACGCGACTTAGCAGTCTTTGCCTTGATAATGTTTCCAATGACTTCTGTTCCATCTTTTTCTTTTTTCTTGCTGAGATACACGATAGTAGAACTGGCATACTTAAGACCAGAACCACCACCCATTTCTTTTGTAGGAACATAAGCACCGATGACATCGTAGGTATGATTGGTTACAATCATTGGAATTTTTGCTTGACCAAGTTTGAGCGTAAGCATTCGGAATGCACCCTTTACAAGTTGAGATTTGGTCATATCTCTGACTTGCTTTTCATTTAGGGCATCAGTAATCTCTTTATCAGTAGAAAGCATACCCAGAGAATCTAACACAAACATACAAGGTTTGCGATCATCCACTGGTGACTTAAGATATATATCTACTGCTTTCAGTGCCTTATTTCTAAAGTCTTCAATTGTAACGACTCTTACAACTACAAGACGTTTCGTATCAACACCACGACTTTCTAGAAGTGATTTGGTGATTGCTGCCTCAGTATCAAAATAGAGACAATATCCATCAGGATTACTATCAAGAAAATTCTTAACGACAGCCAGACTGAAGAAAGTCTTTCCTGTAGAACTTTCACCTGCGATTGCAGTAATCTTGTTACCAGATACACCACCAAAGATACTCCCACTGACAAGAGCATTAAAGATGTATGAACCCGTATCCACATAAGTTTCAGTCTCATCAATATCTGATGCCAACTCTGTGTAGTCATCGCCAATTTCTTTTACAATATCTTTAAGAAAATCCATAATCAATCATCCTTTTTTTCATTTTTATTCAAATTATTCATCTTATAACTCCATAGTTTTTGATATAGTGCAGTATCACCCCCCAGTCTTAGAGCACTAAGAATAGTTTCAAGTTCTTTGTCGTTAATTGGCAATTCCATTAAGAGAAAAATAATTCAAGGTTTACAGTTTTTTCCACGTTCCATCCAATGGCATCAAGAATTGATTTAAGAGGATCTAGAAATGCTTTCTCAAATTGTAGGTCATAATCCACATATTTATCAAGTCTAATTTCTTTAGGAAATTCTGATATAAATGAAATTACATTCTCGTGAATTGGATTTGGTTTCTTTAGATATACAAACTTAATCTTTTCACCACTTTGTATTAATGAATATTTATTTGTTAGTTTTGCCTCTTTAATATAATGATTAAAGAGGAGCGCCCCACGAACGTGAATGGGTGTCCCTTTTGTATAAATTGAAGATGATGATTTGTATTTGTTTGTATCAGACACAGAACGAGGAAATGAAATTTGCTCAGGAGGAAGTTTTTTAAAGTTATTACGACACTTATCAATATAATCAATAACTTCATCTTCAGTGCCACTCATCATTAGTTTAAGAGCATCCTTAATCATCTGACGGCAAGGAGCAGGAGTTGAGGATTTAACAGCTTCAATTCCCATCATCTTGAGTTTGGGTTCAGTATATGCCACACCCTCACTATTCCATACATTGAGAATATAACGCTTCTTGGCAGTCCAGATTCCACGATCAGCAATATTCTCACGCTTCATCTGCATCTTCTGATCATAAGCATTCACATAGGTTGCCAGTTCTTGGTAAGAACCCTCAATATATTTTTCAAGTTCCATCTCACAGATCTTATCAAGGAACGAGACAATGCTTTCAGTAGTTTTCTCTCTTCCCTTGAATACAGTTTCAACCACAGGACCCATATTAAGATAAATGGAATCGGTATCAGAAGCAATGACATAATCTACATCCTCAGTCTTAAGAAGTTTATTGATATAAGAATTCATCTTGGATTCAATCCAACGAATAGAAACCTGACCAGAAAGAGTGATTGCCTCAGCATTTGCTAGTTTATAATACCGGAAATACTGGTTACCAATAGCACCATAAGCAGAGTTAAGAGAAATTTTCTTTGCCATTTGAATATTATTACATCTGGCAATTTCTTTTTCCAACTCCTTAGACTTATTTTTTTCATATGATTTTTTGGCATCAATCATCTTCTTTTTAAAGATAACTCGCTCATTGTACATTTTCTCCATAAGTTCAGGAAGAATTCCACGAACATCCTTACGGTACATTGCACCATTTGCACATACCGCATAATCATTATACCCATCAAAGTCAATCTCTTGATTAAGAATTTTATCAACAGTTGCAGTAGGATGACGTTCATCAACCAAAGTTTCAGGAGAAATATTATACTGCATAATCAAGTGAGGATACAGTGAGTTAAGGTCAAAGTTCACCACCCAATCATACTTACCAGGAATTGGTTCCTTTACATAAGCACCAGCATATTTTTCATTCTTTTGAGATTTATTTTTTGGAGGAATTACAATATTACGTTTCTTGAGATAATTGTAGATAATATTATCCCACATACGAACCTGATAAAAAACATCATTAAAATTTACTTTGGCATCAAATGCCATTGTAATTGCAAGTTCAATGAGTTTCATTTTATCTTCTAGACGATCAACAAGTTCCACATCAATGATGTTATACTCAATAAACTTTTGCCAGTTATTTGTATAAAATTCTTTAAATGTATCAAACTCAGAGTGATCTAGTTTCTTTTGCCCAAGTTCTACCTCAGCAATATAATCCAAACGATAGGATTCTTGTGCTTTATAAGTAAACTTCTTATAAAGATCCAGATAATCTAAAACAGTTACACCACCAATATCAAATACTGTATGTTTACGTCCATTAATATAAATTTCATCCTCAGTTACAAGTCCCCAAGGAGAAAGTCTCTTCATTGTTTTTTCATTGAGAATTCTATTGAGACGCTTGGCAATATATGGAATATCATATAATTGAACATTCCATCCAGTAATAACTTCTGGAGTTTGTTGTGACCAATAATGAATAAAAGAATTTAGAAGATCATATTCAGAGTTACATTGAACATATTTTACATTTTCTTGCTTATTTTCAAAAGGTTTAATTCCCCAAGTTATAATCCTTTTGGTATTATAATTTTGAATAGAGATTGCAAGAATTTCCTCAGAACAAGATTCAACATCGGGGAATCCTTCTTCTGATGCAACTTCAATATCAAGAGTTATAAGTTTGATTTTACTAATATCAAACTTAATTTCATCTTCTGGATATTTTTCTGAAATATATTGATAAACATATCTATCTTGCCCATATACATCAAATCCTTCAACATCTTCATACCTTTTAAAAAATTCCCTACAATCTTTAACTGTTCCCGGTTGAATAACCTCAACCGGTTCTCCGCTTAATGTTTTATACTTAGTTTCTTTTTTAGTTTTTACAAAAAGAGTTGGAGTAAATTCTTCTCTTGTTTCAAAATTTTCTCCATTTTCATATCCACGAATCAAAACTTTATTTCCAATTAACTGGACATTAGTATAAAATTTCATTTAATAAGATCCTCATATTTTTTCAATAATAAATTATTTGGATCAACAATTGTTAGGATTTTGTCAGAATGTATCATAAAAGTATTCTGTGACGAATATTCCATCATCCAAGGAACTAATATTTTATCATCAGTAATTAAAAAAGGCTCAATCAATTTACAATCAGGTTCACCTAACTCAGATCCAACTTCTTCAATCTGAGTTATCAGAATTTCCTTGTTCAGAAGAACTAAAATTTTTATCATTTTCATTTCCATAATTCAATACATCCTCTAAATACATTTCTTTAAGTTTTTCTACAGGTTCAACCATTGTAACAACCCACTCAGTAGTTAATGGAATTGTTTTATCTTTGCTTAGTGGCATCCAAGGATACAAAGAAACTTGAAATGCTGCTTTTTGATTTTGATCAACTTCTTCAGTCAATACATTTGGATTTCGCATTTTAACAATGCAAGGTTTAGTTAAAAAATATCCAATAACTAAATCATCTTTAACCATCTCTTGAATATCTGCGATTAGATCTTCTCCAGATTTCAATAAAACAAGTTTTACAGTCATAGTTTTCCCATACCTCTTAGTATTGTAGCACAAAAAAAGGGGAGGCACAACTGGTTTTTGCCAGTTACCTCCCTGCGACAACGATAGTTAGCTCAATATTATTTATTTAAGTTCATATACCTTTCTCTTTTGGTGTTCTGGAATAACTCTATTTAATTTGACAGTCAGTAGTCCATCTTCAAAAGAAACATCACCAACGACCACATCATCAGAAAGAGTCCAGGTGCGTGTGAATGCTCTCTTTGCCAATCCCTGATGTAGATATTCATCCTCAGATTTACGAACTTTTCCCGATTCCACAAAGAGTTTATTCCATTCTGTAGATACTCTAATATCATCTCTTTTGTATCCGGCAAGTGCAATTTCTAATCTAAAATCAACATTACTTTCTTTAACTAGATTATATGGTGGATAGTTGGTATGCGATTCATACACAGTATCAAACCTTTTGAACCACTCATCTAATCCAATACTATTTCTCTGAACTTCCATCAGATACTTTGCAGTTTCTGGTACTGAGAGTGTAAGCGAACTTGTTCCAAACATGATAGACCTCCTTAAAGCGTCTGTAAATTAATAATGTCCCCGAAGGCAACATCATTAGTATATATTCCGAACATAAAAAAAGCGGGATGTTGTTTCCCGCCCATTTTTATTCGGTTTCCTGTTCCTTACTACGTTTACCAATATTATATTTTTGTTCCAAAATCCAATCTCCCTTATCCTTATAAGCAAGAACTTTGATTTGATTTAGAGGAGCAATATCTGTCACAGAATCTGGATTTACGATAGTTATAAGTCCCCAATCAGCAAGTAGACGAACGATACGATTACGTCTTTGAACATCATTCACAGTCAGATTAGCATATTTACCATCCAAAGCAAATAATTCTTTGAAATGTACAATATAATATCTACCTTGCTTGTGAAGAATATGGCAAGATTGGTATATTTTTTTCTCTTTACGAGATGCAACTCCGATTCGTGTTAAAGTCTCACGAACTTTTAAAAAGTCATCAGGTTCATTTAAAATCACCTCAACCATCTGGTCTTGTGACCAATGAACTTCAGGTTCTACTGTTGTGTGTGCAGTAGTCATTTTGTTCCTCCAGTATCAAGTCGTTGTTTAATAAAGTTAATTTGGTCTTTTGATAAAATTTTTAGAGATTGGGATGCCTTTTCATTACTATAATTATAGTATTTTTTTACGCATTCTAAGTCTGTGACTTTATCCTTTCGGAGCCAAGGAGAATATCTTTTCCTTTTCCTTAGACTATTTAGATAAAATGAATATTGCATATCTTTATCTAAAGAATGATGAAGATTCATTTCATTAGCAAATAATATGCAATCAATATGACCAGATAAACAACGATTAATTATATAAGGTGCATAATCTTTTTTTGCATTGGGGTCTTCATTCATCAGATTCTGCTTTGACTGATTGATTGAATTCAACCAGTCCTTCAGTTCGTAAGTCATAATTTAATAGCAAAAGTTCTTTTCTTTGTTTTTGATCGCGCATATATTCACCAACAGAACGCATTGTATAAGTTAAGTCAAACTCATATGCTTTCCAGTCTTTTCCAGAAAAACGATCCTTTACAAGTTGGTCTGAATTATAACTCACCATCATATTCATATTTGTGTTATTACAAACTTCGGCAAACTTATCGTGATCAAATCCCTTATGAATTTCTCCATTCTTTCCATAAAGATTATCTTTAATATCATAAGGAGGATCTAGATAGATAAAAGTATTTTTATCATCAGTCAACATTTGCTCATAAGATTTATTGGTAATCTTCCAATTTCCAATAAGTTCTCCATATTCAGGAAGTTTCCCAATTCCCCTAGTAGAAAAATTACTAATAGATGCCTGTTGAGAAAAAGATGAAGATGATGTCAACCCAGAAAAAGAACATTTATTGGCAACATAAAAAGCAGCAGCTCTTTCCAGAGCACTAGATTCTGTTCCGTTTGCAATCTCTACTGACTTGTGAAACAAGTCTTTTGCAGGATAAAAAAGAGTTCCTTTATAATCTTTATCATCTGCTTTTTTTACTTTCTCCTTCTCAACTTCTTCAGGATCTGGATTGGGATGCTTATCCTTAATATCCATTAGTAGATCATGAAGTTCATTAGGTTGATATCTTAACTGGCACCAAAAATTATATAAAGGTTCGTAAAGATCATTCACCCAAATATTCAAGTTTGGATACTTCTTTGTAATGTGAATTGCAACACTTCCACCACCAAGGAATGGTTCACGAAACTCATCATAGTCTCGTAGATCTGGAAAGTATTGGTCCATCTTGGCGCAGGCACGGGACTTGCCGCCAGGATACCTTAAACAGGTTTTTAGTTGTTTTTGACTAAATGGAGTTTTCATACCAATTGCTCAATTAATTCATAAAGTTTAATAGAAAAATCTTGCTTTTCTGCCGGAATAACATTTTTTGCCAGAAAAGTAATATCATCACAATCAACTCTAAACCCAACATTTGCATCCTTAAGAATTGCATTTTTTATACAAGCATCCCAAGAACAAATTCCAACACTATAATTTTTAGTATCCCATAGAAGCATATAATCAAAGGTTTTTTCTGGAAGACCCAAATTTTTGCCCTGAAAATTCTTTAAGGTAATTTCTTTAGTGTAAGGTACGGTTTTTTGAAATAACCCATCCATCCCTTTAGATTCATAATTTAGTTTATCCAAAATACCAATAAAATCTTTTCCATTTTCAGTATCTCCAACATATTTCAATTGTCCTCCACTATACTTAGCAATAGCAATTTCTTGAACTTCTGCTCGTAATGGTCTTGTTTGATTTCGTTTAAGTCCTTCAGTAGATTTAATTACACCAAAAATAGAAGAAAAATCAAATAATTCAAAGTTGATCATAATTGGGTTGGTTATATTTCAAGTATTCAAAAAAAGTTAATTTCATTTCTTTATTAGTCATTCCACAATGTCTTGCTGCTTCTGGAAGATTCCACTTAGCACGAAAAAGATTTTCATTTGATTCCTGAACATTTTGTGGAGTAGTTTTAACTTTACCCTCTTTAAGGTCTTGATAATTAAATTTCATTTAAACTCACATTCACACATAATTTCAGTTAGTGCTGCAAGAAGATTAATTTCCTGATCTGCTACAAATGCAATTTGATACTGATACTTAGCAATAATAAGTACAGCAGCAGGAATAGTGGTGGGCACCAAAGAGTCGTAAAGTGAATCATAGACTCTACGAAGAATAACACTAGAATCGTTATCCAAATTGGAAACAACCCATTTACGAACTTCTGCAAAGTTTTTCTCCTTAAGATATTTAATCAGATCATTTACTGAAACGTCTGAAAAAGATGCAAGAATTGCTGCGTCAATTTTACCCCCCACCGAATACCTTTGACATTCGTTAAGAATTCTTCTCCAGTCGGGAAAGTGCTTATTGATGAGTTCTGCAAGGACTTTTGCATCAAATTCTACTTGCTCGTGAACGAGAATTGTTTGAAGTCGCTTGAAGAATTCTCCTGCAAGTTGAGGCTTTTCTTTTCCTTTGATTCCAAACTCCACAACGGCACAACGGGAATGAAGGGGTTCAATGATTTTGTTTTTGTAGTTACAGGTGAAGATGAATCTACAGTTGCTACTAAATTCCTCAATAGACGCCCGTAAGAGGAGTTGAACATCGCTGGTTGTGTTATCTGCCTCATCAATGATGATGACTTTGTGTTTAGCAGTTGAAGAAAGTGAGACGGTAGAAGCGAAGTTCTTCGCATTGTTTCTGACAGTATCAAGGAATCTACCTTCGTCGGATCCATTAATGACATAAAAATCTACTCCCAATTCATTACATAATGCCTTTGCTACCGTAGTCTTTCCACAACCGGCAGGACCAGCAAGAAGAAGATTTGGCATCTCTCCGTTATTTACAAAGTTCTGAAATGTCTTCTTGGTTGTGGCAGGTAAAATACAATCTTCAATAATCTTCGGGCGATACTTTTCAACCCATAGAAATTCATCACGCATAATCAAATCCAATCAGGTTTCCGTTCTGGACGGCGAAGATAATTATCGCACACCCAGGGTTTAGATGCAATATACATCTTATAAGCAGTGAAGGTATCAATACTATCATCAAGTTTATATTCATCAGGCATTGCCCGAGTGAATTCTTTTACATTAGTATGCTCGGAAATAGAAATCTTAGCATTGTTATGAAAGATTACCATTGCTTCTTCTAGTGTACTCAAACAAGAGTGTCGTTTTTGATACCGATGTTCGTACTCAAAGCATAAATGTATTCCGTGTGTAATCAACCAGGCAAGATTGTAGTGATTATCTGCAGCCCATTTAGTGCAGGGATGATTACGAAAGGCACCCTTTACTGTACTATAAGGAGTGCCGTCTGTTTTATTAATTGTACCCCAATCATAGTACCACTTAGAGTATATGATGGAGACCATCTGACAGGTCTCCAGGGGCATTTTCACGACGTGTTTATCAGGAAGTACTTGAGCAGACTTACTGGGGGACACGTCAGTTACAAAGATATTCATCAGTTAAAGGTGGAATCAGGCTCTAGAGCAATATAATACTTCAAATCTCGGTCAGTGCTCGTAAATCGTGACAAAAGTTTTTGTGACACAACCACCTCGTAACTGCCAGGAAGAATCTTGATATTCTCTACCTTAAAGTTAAAGGTAAACGTGTCATCAGTCTCACCAACCACAATAGAAAAATCATTTGACGTATCATTCTTCTTGTCACGAACCAGTAGTTTTACCACACCTGCCTCACCAACGGCAGAAAGATCTGGAAGTTGATAAATTGCTGCTGCCTTAAGTAACTTATCCATTTGCTGAGTACTCAACTCAAAACAAACATCTTCACTGGGAAGAGAGATTTCTTTATCAGGAGGAGTTACAATTACACTGGGATCCGCAAAGAAATACTTAGACCGCATCTTACCTTCACGAATCATCACATAACCATTATTCTCAAAATCCAATTCAGCTTGCTGATGTAGATTAAGTCCGTTTAGAAATTGATTCAAATCATAAATGCCAAAATCTTTAGGAAACTCTTCTGTAATAGTTGCCTCGGCAAGAATATTCTTCATCACAGAAATTGTGCGAAGAGAACTACCTTCTTTGAATAAAATTGATTGATTGATTCCAGAGAAGTTCTTTAATAATGCCAGAGTTTTATCAGAAAGTTTCATAGTTTGATTTCGCAGTTTCATTATTAAATCCGGCAAAGTGATACAGAAGAACACCGTAATGGATAATCTTCAGTGCGTCAAGACGGGACATTCCATCTTTCTTACCGAAACGAGATGAATACTTGATGAGATTATCACGACAGAAAGGAACACCATCACCAATTGCATCAATCATATCCAGAACCTGAACCTTAGACTTTTCAGATGCATAATGTGAATGATATGTACTGACAATATAATCATTCACTGCCTTTAAAGTTTCACCTTCACCAAACTTCCAAAATTGCTCTTGACTTGATTTTTGTGAAGTAGTCAGATTAATATTCTGTGGAGTTTTATTTAAATTAAATGACTGAGAACTAAAAGTTGTACTATGATTATTTCCAAATGTTACTGCGGCAGCAGGTCCTCCCAGATTGAAAACATCTGGAGAAGCATATGGATTTCCAGTCAAACTGAATCCATCATCCTCCCAATAGTTATTCGTATTAAACGAAATATGGTCATCACCCATTCCACCAGGTAAATTAGATCCAATGTAAGTGACATTATTTTTCTTTTCAGGAATTTTAGACATAACTTTTTATATACAACACCTTAGATAATAGCATCTGAGAATTTCAAAGTCAAGTACCAATACGACTAAATCCCTTAATTTTTTCAAATTTAATTACGCTCTCAAATTTATCAAACAATTCAGATTTATGTGATATTACAAATATATTAGCATCTTTAATTACAAAACGAATAATTTTTAAAAATTCTTCTGTTCCAAAACCATCAAGAGAACTATCAAAAACTTCATCCAATATTAGTAAATTTGTATTTACAGAATTTTTAAATCTTGCAACTTCACGCCAAGTAAAAAGAAGAGCTAAATCAATTCTCATTTTTTCACCTTCACTAAATGAAGCATAAGAAAAATCTTCGTGAATCGGTGATTGAACAGTTTCATTAAATTCTTCATCAAGAGTAAAGTTAATATAAAAGTCCATCATCTGAAGATAACGATTAACTTGTTGATTAATCAGAGGCAAATATTTCTTAATAATTTTAGATTTAACTCCACCATCCTTCAGAAGATTGTATGAAAAATCGTAATACCCAATCTCATCTTTTTTCTTTGAAAGATTTTCAAAAGTTTCTTGAAGTGATTTTTTATATTCATCTAATTTTTCATGTTCAATATTTTGATTTTCTATTTTTTCAGTAATAGTTTTAATTTCAAATTTCAAATCTTCAATTTGTTTATCATATCCAGAAATAGAAAGATTGTTTTGAGAAATCTTATGATTTAGGGAAGTGATATCCTTTGATAATTTAATAAACTCATTTTCTCTATTCTCTTCATCTTCAATTGCTTTCTCAAGTTCTTGATACCCTTTCTGAAGTTCTTTAGCATTTGATTGGGCATCATTTATTTTATCTAAACGAAATTCTTCTTGAATTTCCTGCTTGCAAGTAGGACAAACCGTATTTTCAGTAAAAAATTTATGTTGTTCTGTAATTGAAGATACTTTTTGTTGAACCTTTCCTTTCAATCCAACAAGTTTTCTAAGTTTATCTGATGAACCAGAAAAATTTTCAAGTTCTTTATTTAAACTATCAACTTTAATTAATATATTTTTTATATCAATTTTTAAATTTTCCTCTAACTTAGAAAGTTCTTTTATTTTATTTTCTTTTTCTTTTATATTTTCTTTTCCTCTTTGTTCTAATTCATCAATAAATCCATTTTGCATTTCAACTTTATCTTTGAGAGATTGCCTTTTAAGTTCTAATGTTTTAATCTCATCTTTAATCTCACGAATCTTATCTTTGATAACAACATTCATAGAAGAAAAGATTTTAATATCTAACAAATCTTCAATGACTTCTCTGCGATGAGCAGTAGAAAGTTGCATAAAAGGAACAAAAGTACTACTACCAAGAATTACAATCTGAGTAAAAGATTTATAATTCATTTTAATTACAGTTTGTTCAAACCATTTTTGTTGATCAATTGTAGCAGATACTTGATCTAAAAGTTTTCCATTATTATAAATTTGAAATGTATTTGGTTTAATTCCACGTACAACTTTCCAATCAATATTGGAAATTGAAAATTCAACTTGAACAACACAGTCTTTTTCATTGACTGTATTAACAAGTTGTGATTTATTAATTTTACGAAATGGTTTTCCAAATAAAGCAAAAGTAAGAGCATCCAAAACAGTGCTTTTACCTGCTCCATTATTACCAATAATTAAGTTGGTTGTATTTTTAGTAAAATCTATTTCTGTCCATTGATTGCCTGTGGATAGAAAATTTTTCCAAGAAATTTTACGGAATAAAATCATAATCTTTAGGTGGTATTACAATATCATCGGGTGTAATAATCGTATAACGATAATCATGAGTCTCACAAGTTTTTATCATTACTTCATCTTCTATTTCAATTACATGCATTTCAGGATATCCATCCTCTTCCATTAAAAGAGCATATCTAACTGCATCATCTTCTTCTTGAAAGAGATATAAAATTTTATCTCCTTCATCATCAAGTACAGAATATGCCCCTTCAGTTTCCCTTCCATTAATTGTAAGTATAAACATTACATCATCTCACAAGCTTCTTGATATATTGATTGAATCATAGTTTTAACCAAAGATTTGTCAAGTTCTATTTCTGCTTCTTCAACATATCTATTCAAAATTGAAAGTGTATCTTCAGATTCTGTTATTTCAAATTCTACATTTTCTTCAACCTGAAAATTTTCAACTATTTTAAGTTCTGATATATTTGAACTATAAAGTTTATCAATAAATTTTTCAAATCTTTCAGTATTTGTTTTTTTACGAACAATTACTTTAACAATTTTTCCTTCATATTCTGCTGTATCAAATGTCTTATAATCTAAATCCTCATAATAAATTACATAATACATTCTATATGGATTATTGACTGGAATATGTTCTAAGGTTTCAGTATCAAAAATATGAAATCCACGAGTATCATTTAAATCATTCCAAAACATTTCATATGGATTTCCCAAATAATATACTGTTCCATTATCTGAACGGGTATGATAATGCCCAGAGAATACTTTTTTGAATCCACTAAAAACTATAGAGTCCATACCATCATCCATAATATGTCCCCTATATGCTTCAAATCCATTCAACTCCAAATGACCCATCGCAATTTTACAACTATTATTTTTAATCAGACGTAAAGTTTTTTCTTCATTATCAGCGCATATCCAAGGAATAAAAAGAATATTTAGATTTCCAATCTTAACAACTTCCGGATCACTATAAGTCTTAATATTTGAATAATTTTGAAGTAAAAGATTTGGTGAATTCACATTATTAGTATTTTTATAATATGCATCGTGATTACCAATAATCATATGAACATCACAAGACGAGAGAGGATCTAATACAACCCGTTTTGTCCATTCTAGACTTTGATAATCTATTGATTTGCGACTATCAAAAGCATCCCCAAGATGCAATACGGTAGTAATCCCTTCTTTTTCTAATGTTGGGAAAAAAATATCATTATAAAACATTTCAAAATAATCATGAAAAAGTTTAGAACCTTTTCTTGCTCCCCAATGACTGTCTGTTAAAATAGCCACTTTCATAATTTTACGTTTCCTTTATGGATTTTTAGAAAATGTATTTGATCAATATCTAAATTTAGAATAAACAGCATCTTTAATACTATTATAATCTGAATAATTTTCGCCATCAATAAGATTATTATCTACAAATACATTATCAAATCCAGTCTTTTCAAGAATCTTATTCTTAATTTCCAATTGTTTTTTTTCTTTTTGAATTCTTCTTAAAAAAGCATAGTAAACAATTTGAGTAAAATAAGCAAATGGATTTGTACGTTCTACATCAAATCTGTCAATATATTGTACACAATTTTCTATACCATCACAAATCATATCATCCTTAAACATATAATTTACAAAATTTGGTTTAAAGGATAAATGTGTAGCAATCTTTAAAAAACATTCACCAAGATAGTTTGTAATTCTTGGTTTTGGATTGTTGCCAGATTCTGCATTTTCAACTTCTTTTTTGTACTTAATAAGTGCATCCAAAAAATCTTTATTATTAACATAATGCTCTGACCTCTTTCTTTTGGTCATAACTGTTGTTGTAATCATTAACTTAATTTACTTTAGTATCTAGACATTATAATATTTTTAGTCGTAGTTGACAAGTGTATTGAAAATTGATACAATAACCTTTGTGAGGGTTGAAAGAAATGTATTAGTTATTTTTATAGAGCTTCTCTAAGCTCTTCTTGGCATCATCAATATTGGAAATATATCCCATTTTTCTATTTAATTTGGATTCATTTGATTTTAACTTATCACACTGTCTCACATAAGACTGATACATCATTATCATTTCAATATCAGAAGATTCTGTCATTGTGATAATATCATTCAAATTAATAATAAACATATCTTCTGTGGTAGTTTTTAACCAAGGCTCTACTTTATAACCAAATTGACCTATCTTATTTTTATATTCAGATACAGTAATTGGATGAGTAACTATCAATAAAGTTCTGTCTTCTTCTTCAGAAGCTGCCACTCTACAGAAAATTTCCTCTCCTGATTTTAATTTTAAAGTTGCATAAAAATCTTCTTCTATCATTTTTTTAATTGAATAGTGGTTATTTCGTAATTAAATTTTTCTTCATTATAAATTTTAATTCGTTCTATCAAATGATTGAGTGTATAATTTTTTCTTGAATTATGAGTACAATCATCTGCAATATCATAAAGAACTGCTTTTGTTTTATTTTTACCTTTTCTCAGTACTCTTCCAATTGATTGAAGATTTCTGACTCTTGATTTACTTGGAGAAGCAAAAATAACATTATGTAAATTTTTGATATTGATTCCAGTGGAGAAAGTACCGTAAGAAGCAACAATAATAGCGTTAATTTCCTTTTCAGTAATTTCTCTAACTAATTCTCTTTCTTCAGTATCCACTCCACCGTGAATAAAAAAGACTTTACGATCATTTCGCTTATTACTATTTATCATTTCGTATAATATCTTACCATGCGCTTCTACTCTTGAAAAAAGAACAAGTGTATTTCCTTTCAAATCTAAAGTAAGATTTGTAATAAATTTATTTCTTTTTTCGTGAGAAATTAAAAATTGTATTTCATCTTCATAAGTTTCAAATTTTTGTGGAGAATGTTTAAGAACAATGCATTGAATATCTAACTGTGAAAGATGACCTTGTTCCATCAATTCAGCAGTTTTAGTTACTTTGTATGAAGGTCCAAATAATCCTTCAAGAACCCATTTATGAGTTTGAGTTCCATCTAATGTTCCAGTGAATCCAAATCTATATTTTGCATGATGAAGATTATTCATAATATTAATTAAAGATTTGCTCTTGAATAAATGAGCTTCATCACCTATAATTACATTATAGTCTTCAAAAAATGAACGCTCTAATTTATAAATGGATTGCCAAGTTGTAATTGTAACTGGTGATTCGTTTGTTTTTTCTCTACCTGAATAAATTTTATGACAATATGATTCAGCATTCCAACCATAATCCTGAAAATCTTTATACATTTGCTCTACAAGACTGGTTGTTGGAACGACTAAAAGAATTTTTTGATTCTTATCAACATAATAACGCACTAAAGAATAAATCATCAGACTTTTTCCTGATGCAGTAGGACTTATCAATAACTTCCTATTGTTCTTTAATGCGCCGTATACGCCTTCTATTTGATATTGGCGAGGTTCATGTACACAAATAGACTTCATGTAGTCTTTTACACCTTCAAGAGAAATTAACTCATTGATTTCAAAAGGTAATCCATAAAATTTATTATTTTCAAATTTATAAGTATATCCATATTGCTTACAAAAATCTATAACTTTATCTAAAAGACCAACATAGATTTGCTTAGTTCTTGTATCAAATAAATGTATTTCTCCATTCCAATTTCTACCTCTATACTGAGGCATAAATTTTGCATTAGGAACTTCAAATTTGAAATGATCTCTAAGTTCATATTCAATATGAGGTTCTGTTTGTATTTTTAAATAAACTTCGTTTGACTTGCTAATAACCAGATTTGTAGTATCAACCATATCCTGCCTGGAATCTTATAAATTCAATTGCATTTTTAATTTGATAAGTACGATTTTGTATTACTTTAAGAATGCTCTCTAAGTAATTTAGCATAGTTTCATAGTAGTCAATTTTTAAAGAAATTTGTGATAATTTTTCATCAGCATCAAGATATTTTTGTAAAGTATCTTTATCTCTTATTTTTTTAGGAAAAGGATTGTCTATGTAAATTTCTGGATCGGATTTGCCAGAATAATATTCGTATCTTTCGTGACGAATATTTCTTTTTTGTTGCTCTGCTCTTTTTCTTAATAGAATTATATTATTATAAAGATCAAAATATTTTGCATGTAATGATGGGATTTTTAAAGATTCTGTATGAAGATTATCTGGATCAATTTTAGAATCTTCTTCCCACATTTTTTGAATCATTTCAATATCAAAACTCATAAAGGATTTCCACTTAAATCTGTTATATTGTAAATAGTATACTTGAAACTTATATCTGCCGTAAAGTATTGTATATCAGTATCTGTAGCATCAAAAATAATTGTTGATAGTGAATATGGAAATAAGTCTTTAAATATAACTTTAAAACGTGGTACTAAATTGCTACTTAAAATTTGCAAAGTACCATCAGAATAAATGTCCATTCCACGTTGAGTGTATCTTGCATTTATAAAACCATTATTTTGTAAATTATAAATTTCTTCTAAACTTTCTGGATATCCAAGACCACGAATCCAATTTTGCAATTCCATATAATTTTCAAGATTTTCATCAACTAAAAATCTCAAATTCAAATCACCAAAAATTATTTTATCTCCTGGTTGGTCAATATCTTTTAAGTATGATGGTTGAACGGCAATACCCAAATTAATATCTGGTATATTTGCTTGATTGCAAAAAAATGCTACTTTGGGACTTCTATTTAAAGAAAACTTAAACCCTGTAGGCGATAAAAAATTGCGATTATCTATTTGATTTGATGACATTTTTTTTAAATATTTAGACAAAAAAAGGGACCCCTTTTGAGGGTCCCTTGAAAACTGCATGTAAAATTACATGAGATTTTTTACAGAAACACGTCTGTAGTAACGGTTTGCATTAACTTGCAATCTACCTTGACCTTGAGTGGTTCCTTCTGCAAATGGGTTAGCAACAATACCGTAACGAGTCTTGAAGCCAATCTTTGGTTGGAAGGAGTTCTCACCAACGGCACGAACCATTTGGAGAGGAACATAAGGACAATAGAAGAGTCCAGCATCATAAGGGGATGTACCCTTATAACCGACAACATAGTACTGATTAGTACCTTGTGCAAGACCAATGTTGTTAGCAGCGAGGTTAGCAGAATATGGGTCAATATATACGCGGAATTTGCCCATCAATGTACCAGCAAAAGTATTGCCAGTGTCATCAACGTTAAGGTTAGCGTTGAGTGCAGGGGTGTAGTCAAGAACACCAGCCATGGTAAGTGCTGAAGCAACGTCAGCAGAACACATGATGATGTTGCCCTTTCCACGACGAGTTCTTTGTGCGATTGCGTTAGCATCACGCTCAATTTGGAACAAGAGACCCTTGAACTTCTCAACTGACCAACGACCGTTGGAATCAACGTCAAGGTCAAATACACCAGCAGTAGCGGTGTTTTGAACAGCACCTTGCTCAGCAACCTTGTAGATGGTACGAATAACTTCGCGGTTGATTTCAGCAAGAATCTCAGTTGAGAGAATGTTTGCCAATTCCGCTTCAGCATTCAGACCATGAATTGCCTTAAGGTCTTGTGCGAGTTCTAATGAGTACTCAGCCTTGAGTGCTCTAGACTTTGCAGTAACAGTGACCTTCTCAATTGAGAATGCCATCTGGTTGAACTGGTCACCACCAGCGCCATCTCCAAGTGCTTCTGCATCACCAGTCTGCATTCCGTTACCAACGTTGTATGCAGTTTGATCGCCAGCACCACCAACAGGGTTAAGAACTGATGGGTTGGTTCCAGATTGTGAAGTAGTACCAATACCAGCAGCAGTGCTACCAAATCCAACGTTATCAAACGCTGAATTTTGTCCAGAGAATGCTGAATCTACTTCATTGTAGAATGCTTCATTACCGGATTGATTGGTGTAACGTGAACGCATTGCGAAGATGAGTCCAGTAGGACCGCTCATTGGTTGAACACCTGCGAGGTCATAAGCGACCAAGTTAGGCATTGAACGACGAATGAGTGAGATTAGAACTGGATCAAAACCTGCGGTAGGACCACCAGAAGCAGAACCACCACTGAAACCACCAGTACCAGTTGAGTTAGTTGGTGATTCCATGAGCATACTCATGGATCCATTATCAAAAGAAGATTGCTCTCTTAAGAATTTTTCTTGATTTTCTAGCAGGACTGCGGTTACAGCTCTACGATGGGAATCTTTAATTTGATCAAGACCCTCATAGTTGAGAAGTGGTGCCCACTTTTCCTGCAGATGTTCTGATTGAAACATTTGCTTTTACCTTTAGTAAGTGTGTTTTTTTGCGTTTGATTTAATATTAAAATCAGTTATTTGCTGAATGCTGAAAGAGTTTTCAAGTAAGAAGCCATTGTTCCTGAAATTGATTCAGGTGAACTATCTACACCTTCTGATAAAGTTTCAGTTTTAGCTTTTGGAGTTCTATGAGTTGGGAAGTATGACTCCCTCAATATCTCCAATTTTTCACGATATTCTGCTTCACTTTCAAACTCAACACTTTCGGAAAGTGAGGCGAGCTTCTCTTTCTGAGTAATCGCAAGACCCTCAGAAACTTGATCTAAGATTCCATCAGCAACCGACTCTGCGAGACGCCTGTTAAGGGAAACATTTTTCTCAATCTGCTCGTTGAGTTTTGTCTCCATTTCATCAAGTTTTACTACCATACTATCTAACACATCATATTTATCTTCAGGGATTTCTACATAATGTTCTTCAAAAAGACCTTTCATTCCTGAAAGGAATGATTCTGTAAGTTCTGACTTAAGACCTTGCTCAATTGCAAGAAAATTTTCTGCAAACCATTCATCAGAAACATATTCTAGATAGGAATCAACACGATCACTAAGATTTTCTTTGATGATTTCAACTTCTTCAATCAATCTTTGATCATATTGATACTCAAGAGATTCTTTAATTTCATAAACTTTAGATTTTAAAGCAGCTTCAAAAATTGTTTTTGCTTTTACTTTAAATTCTTCTGAAAGATCTTCGCCACCAAGAAGAGCATTTACATCCTCTTCAATTTCAAAACTTTCATCCATATCTTCTTTTTCATCTTCTTCATCCTCATCATCTTCTTCAGATTTCTTAGGATTCTTTTTACCATATTCTTTTTTATCTTCCTTCTTATCTTCTTCACTCCCTTCGTCTTCGTATTCTTCCTCTTCTTCTTTTGCTTCTAGAAGTTCTTCATCTTCATCATAATCAGAATCTTCCTTCATTCCTTTCATTGGGCCAGCACCTTTTGCACCCTTGTTTACAACATCTCTAACTTGCTTGAGTGTTGCACCAGGAGTTTTAAGTTTTGCTGTTCCGTTTTCATCATTAGTATAATCTTCTGGAGTAGGACCACCGAGGTCTTCCCAACTACCAGTTTGCCCAGCGACAGCGCCGCCAGCTAATTTTGGCATCGCATCTGCTGCTTTAGCATTCGTATTCACAGCAGTTTTGGATTGCTTAGTGCCTACTTCCATTTCTTGTAGATCTCCACGAGACATTTGAACTCTCCGATTTACCTGTATTAAATCTATATTTATTTATAATTTAAAGATTTGCTAGAAAATCGTTGAACAGATTTAATTTCTGCTCATCAAGTTGTTTTTGGTCAGAAAGAGTATTAATTCTTCTTTGAATTTTAGTTGCAACTTGTTCACGAAGAATTCCTCCTTCCCAAATCCACTCCTTACCTTCCATAATTCCCTGAACAAATGCATCAGGGGCAGAAGGGTCTGCAACAATATCTGCAGCAGTAGCAAGCATAAAATCTTGACCAACTTCATTGTATCCATCACGATTTCTTATGACAGATCCTATACCACGAGAAGATACTCCAAGAGTAACTCCAGAGTTTAAGAGTGCCTCTGCAATTTTACCCATTGGAGTTGGAAGAATTTGAGCTTTACCAATAAAATTATTTCCCTCAGCATAAAGGCAAACAATTTTATGAGAAACTCTATCCAAATTTACAGTCGGACCATCAGGATGTCCGAGTTCTCCAAGTGCCCTACCTTTCAAGATATAATTTTCATTATATCGTTTAACTTCCCTTTCCATTACTGGAAAGCGATATACTCTATTATTACGATTTGGTTGTTCCGTTTGAAGGAATGGACCTTGAATGAATAGTGTTTTCTTACCATTTACACTTTCGGTAAGAACTTCTACTGATTCTATTTCTTCGGTAATGAGTTTCATCAGGCTTGGTTGGTAATTTGTACTTGTTGATAATAAAGTATTCCACCACCACCTGCCCCGTAAGCAGCAATCTTTTGAGAAATAACTGCGGTAGCATCGGTTGGCGCAAAGGCAGTCAGAATTCCACTTGAATTATAGCTTACGGTAATTCTGCCTTGGAAATAACCATTTACACCAGAAGATGTATCTACAGATGCAACTCTCTGATGGGAGAAATCATAATATGATTGTCCACTTGCAGTTAGACTGATATAATCACCAACACCAAATGGTGCTTGAGTACCTTCTGCAAAGGTTAGAATCGTTGATGTTCCAGTGGTAACACCAACTACTCTATTAGATGCTTTTGTAAGCGCAAGAGTTACTGCAGACCCTGATGGAATGTAGTAGTCAGTTACTGATGTAGCTGGACTTGCTGCAATTGCAACGTGTGCAGCTCCACCAACCGCAATCACTCTCAAAGTATCAGACTGAACTGAAAATGCTGTTGAAGTTGTTGCGGTTCCTGCTGTAAATGCAAATGAGGCACCTGCCCCAACCGGTCTATGCGTCATTATTCGTATAATACATTTATTAGTTATTTAGTATTTCTCACAAGTTCTCAATATCACTCTTCGTCTTCTTCCTCATATTCTTCTTCGGAGTCTTCATCTTCACCAAATAGTGAAGATGCTACCATTGGACGAAATGCATCCAGTCTTTCTGCAGATTTTGAGAACAACAAGTCCTTAATTTTATCGCTAATATGCGAAGGAGATTCGTCAGAAACAATCATATCCATCAGTTCATCCATAGTTTTGACCAATTACTTACTTGTGTATTTATATTTATATTTCAGCCCCTTTGGGAATTTCTGCTACTTTTGCATCTACTTTTGTAACATCTCCTTGCTTATCAATATTTGGTTCCATTACTGGTTGTCCTAAATTACCCATTTGACCATCTTGCAATGGCATTCCAGTCTGAGGATCAATTGGAGTATTTGGATCTGGAATGATACCATTTTCAATTTCCTTTTTCATCAACATATCCTGTTCAAGAATCTCAACGTCAGTTTGACGAAGAATTTTTCTTCTCAGATAATCTTGAGAAAAATACCTACCAACATATGGTTCTGCAACTTGAACCATATTTAATCTTTCATTGAGAAGTTCTGCATCTTTAAGTTCTGCAAAGTGATTATCATACAAGAAGTCATATTGAATATGTTCATCCATCATCTCCCAATCTTCTGGAGTAATAATATTTTTAAGAAGTAATTGAGTTCTTAGCATATCATTGAACATATATGAGAATCTTTTTCTCAAACGAGCAACAAATTTACTAAACTTAACTTCATCACGAAGAATTTCAGATGAACGTCCTAAATTAAATCCACCTTCACCATCCATTCTTGATGGTGGAACATTTAGAGAACGATAAAGTTTTTTCTTAAAGTATTCAATATCTGTAATTTCTCCAAGATTTTGACCACCAGGAAGAGTTGTAATTTCTGTTCCTCTACCACCTTCTCTACGTGGAAGCCAGAAATCTTCCAGCATACTCATAAATTTCTTATCATCTCGTACTTCACCAGTATTGGCATCATATACAAGTTTATTGCGATATCTCATCATTACATCACGAAGATATTGCTCTGCTTTAACCTTAGGGAGATTACCAACGTCAATATAGAAAATTCTTCTTTCTGGAGCACGAGAAAGTCTATAGATTACAAGACTATCTTCAATCATTCTCAATTGATTGAGAGATTTGATTGACTTATGTAGATATGAAAGAGTTGATCCTTTATTGCGATCTACAAGACCTGAAGTGCAATATGTAATGGAATCTTTTGTCATCTTGATTCCTGCCTCACCACCCAAAGCTGAAGGATTTCCTGTAGGATATGTCATCTTTGGATTGTAGATGAAATATTCCTCCAATTCTGGAAATTCATATTCCATTGGATTGCTATTATTTGTATTTCCTAATCTATATTTTCTATCACTATCTTTTGTTTTTTTCTGTTGCCTTACATAACGCATCTTCATTGCGTCAATATATCTTAATTCTTGAATTCCTTCTTCTGGTTTTTTAAAATCAATTACTTTATGATAATAAAGTCTTCCATCAATATACCAATTTCTATAAATTTCGTGAGATTTTCTATCAAAATCCAATAAATCTAAAATAACTTTAAATTCTTCTCTGATCTTTTTCTTTATACCATCACTGGCATTTAGATTTGAAAGTTCAATTTGTACCGGAGAATCATTTGTATCTGATACAATTGCTTCATTTACTAAATCTTCAATTGCACTATCACATTCTGGATGAAGTGCCATTTCACGGTATCTTTTAATTAAATCAAACTCAGTTCTATAAACACCTTCAATATCTACATAAGAACCAAAAAATCCACTACTTAGATAAAAATCAGACCCGTCTTCACTGTTAGGTGCGACGGGCGATACTGTAGATGGAGATAGTGGTTGATTGTCCTCAATAGAAAAACCAAATAATTTTGCCATAACTAAATTATAATTTGATGCTACTATTTATCAGTTACTTTTACCAACAGGATACCAATAATTCACTTGAAATTCAACAGTAAATTCTTCAATTTGATCTGAAGAATCAAATGAGAGATCAATTGCAGAAATATTAGTTGGGAATATATCTTCAAATTTATATTCCTTTGCACTTTTAATACCGCCACCACTACTGGCTGTCATAGTTGAAACATTTCTATCCAATTGAGTCACTGTGGCATTTGCCATATAATCTGCCGGAGTTGTTACCCCACTCGCATCTTTATACTGACCAATATGTTGCATCCAGCTTTCCATAAACGTTCTGATTACAAAATCAGTATCGTTAATGACAGTAATCTGCCAAGTATCAAATGTACGATCTCCTGCTACCTTAAATACTCTTCCTCTAAAAGGAACATCAATATTACCAACATTTGATGCTGGAAGATTTGTTGCCTTACATAACAATGTAAATTTTGCATCAATTTGTGAACCAACTGCTGTCTGTGCCGCCGCTGGTAGAGTTATTCCAACTTCAAATAGATTGGGGCGAGCACCACCACCCGAAAGTGCTGTTTTAAAATCTGATAGAGTTTTGTTTGTTGCCATTTGTAAAATCTCCTTTGGTTTTAGTTAGTTATGTTTAAACAGTACCAGCAACTTCTTCAAAACTTACACCAGTGCGAGTTGCAACAAATGTAAGAGTAACATAGTTAATTGACTTGGTTGGTTTTAAGTAGATGTCAGCACGGAATTCATTGTTATCAATAACATCAGGAGTATTGTTTGTGGTGTCACAAACAACAAGGAATCCATAGAGTCCTCTTTTTGCTTGTACATCACGGAGATATGGTTCAACAATATTTCTAAAGTTTGCTCTAGTGAGGTCATCGTTGAGTTCAAAGAGTTGAGCATTTGCTGATTTTTGAAGTGCCTGCTCAATTGTTAGGAACAATCTACGAACGTTAATGCGGTCAAATGCAGATGCATACCCAAGTGCAGTCTTATCACCAAAGAGAAGAGTACCAATACCTGGTTGAGTAACAATAGAATTAACTCTCAAAGGATAGAGTTGATCTCTTTGATCCTTGGAAGGATTGTATGCAAGTTTAATTGCATTATTCAAAATACCTCTCTGTTGTCCAGCAGGAGAGAACCAAGGATATGATGTAATGTTTGTTCTGCACATTAAACCTGCAATATCGGCATTACAAGGAATGTAGCGGAACTGATTGTTGAATCTATCATAGGTGTACTTATATCCACTATCAAAGACTGCATAAGACGATGAAGAAAGTGAACTAAAGAATCTAATTAGATTATTAGTTTGAGTTGTTGTATTGGTAATATTTACCAAATTTGCCCTATGAGGACCAACTACTGCAATACAATCTTTTCTTAAATTAGCAATTGAGATTAAACTATTTGCCTTTGCCTGTGAATCAAATTCATTGGTTAAACCAGGACCCATAATTAAATAATCAACAGCAACACCATCTCTGTTAGTGAAGAGGTCATATGAAGTTGTTAAATCTCCAAGAGTTGCTTCCATTCCACCAGAAGCAGAATAATCAACACCACCAGTTAAGGTGTAAGTCTTATTGCCAATTGCATTGAAGGTAATACCCTGTGCATTTTGTCCCCAGAGTCCTCCATTAGTAGTAATTGGAGTAAATGATGTTGAGAAGGCAACTGCTCTTGGTGTAGTTCCCCAGAAAGCATCTGTCGCACTAGATGTATTATATCCTGAGTAGATTTGTGATGAGAAATCTGCAATATAATTCTTATACCAGATTTTCTGTGGAGAATTAACTGCAGAAATTGCATCAAGTGCCTTAGAAAGTCCTACGTGATTCTCAATAATCGCACCTTGAATTCCGGTGATTGTACCGAAATCATCAACAACAGCAATATTGATGCCATCTCCTTCTCCACCTCTTCCAGCAGTGTAACTTGTAGTTACTGGTTTTGGTGCAATAGACTTCCAATATACAGTACTATTGGTTAAACCAAGAGTTTGTTGATCGTACCAATCTACAACGGTTGCTGGAGTTACACCTGCTAATCCTTGTGTAGAACCAGTAGCAATACCAGAATTATTTACAAACTTAATTGTATTTGAAGTTGTGAAAGATGCATAACTTGCAGATTGTGCATAGTTAATTGCAGTTTCTGTACCTGTAGAAGAAACTCTTGAAACAATATGAACATCAATTGCACTATTTCCGTTAGTGGAATCAGTAGTAACTCCAGTAATAATTCCTTTTAGATATCCATTAAATACTGAAGTTGTTCCTGTACCAGGAAGGACAACATTGCTAAGTGCTGCAGTAACACCAAATCCAATCGTAGCACCTAAAGTGCCTGGATTAGTAGTTGTGATACCTATAGTTTGATCTGCAAAATCATCAATAAAACAAACCTTCAAACTATTTGCCCAAGAACCTGGATTTTTAGCTGCAAAAGTGAAGTTAGTTGCAGTTGAAAAATTATTTTGATAATCGTCGTAATTTTTAATGTTGAGTGTAGTAGTTGTTCCAATTCCTACACCAGCATTTGCACAATTAAGTGTGCTACCACTAGTTCTAACGACCTTAAGAACACCACCATATGAAAGATATGATGAAGCACTCATCCAGTACTCATATTGAGCATTTGTTGAAAGTGGTTTACCGAAAGTATTGATTAAATCTTGTTCGGTTGAAATGTTAATTGGAGAATCTACAGGTCCAATTGAAAATGGTCCAGCAATTGCTCCAATATTGTCTATTACATTATCTGCTCTCCCAACTGTTAAATCAACTTCCCTAGTAAGTACCCCAGGAGATAATTGAGGAGTCGCCATTTTTTTCTCCGTAAAGTCTCAGTTTATCTAAAAGATATTTATTAAATTATTAATTTACATATATTGCCACATAAAAGATCTATCGCCATATTCATCTGCAAACCATCTATCCCCATCAACGTCTGTGAAACTAGAATCACCCATTCCATCATCCATAAATCCAAATGGTGCCATATCTTGATCTATTTGATTTTTTTGTTCCTCATACAATTTCTTTCTTACATCTTGATCTGTAAGTTCTTTAAAATAATCCTGCGCTACTAACCAGGCATAAATTACTAAACACATTGCAAGATCATCATTACATCCTTCTTCTGCTTCAAATGAATTATGTTTTTGAATAAATGTTGTAAGTTCGCTAATAATTTCATAATCATTGAATAATAATTTATTCTCTTCAATCATTGTCTTTAAGTTCAAACATCCAACTTTTTTTACAGTTTTGGACATTTTTACTCCAAGTTGAGTTTTCTTTCCAGAAAATCCTTGTCCCACAATTTGACCAGCACGACCTCTCATTGAACACATAAGAATATTTTGGTATTCCAGATCATATTGAAGAATACTTGCTACTTGATCTCCAATATCATTCACTTCACATAAAATAAAAGCATTGTTATAACTTTTTGCTATTTCATAAATTATACTAGGAAATATCATTGGTTTAATTTCATTATTTCTATACTTTGCAACAATTACGTGTGGAAATATTGTAATATCTACTATTACAAATGCAGAATAATCATTTCCAACTCCTCTAGCAACGTCTACAGTGATAATATAATCGTGTTTATCTTCTGGGTCCAGATAAACATCTAAACCACCACTACGGGTCTTAGGATTATCATAGACAAAACTTCTAAGTTTACTTGGTGCAATCAGAGTATCAACAGAACCAAGAAATTCACATTCAAACTCAACCTTAAATTGTTGTTCACTAGTATTGGCAATTGTCTGTGCTTTCCAAACTTCGTCTCTGCCAGGAACTTCAGTCCAATGAACATCTGTTGGAATATATTCATTTTTTCCTCTTTCTGCATCGTGCCACATTCGGTAGAAGTGATTCATACCGTGAGGTGTGGATACAATAATTACCTTTGTTGATTTACCAGATGAAATTGTGGGATAAACAGAAGCAAAGAATTGATCTGCAATATGATTTGGAATGAATGCAAATTCATCCATAAAAATAATATTAAATGACATACCACGAACAGCAGATGCAGATGTTGATGCTGCAATAATTTTTGAACCATTCTCAAGCATCAAGCTTCCTTTATTCCAAGAAAGAATACCCTGTTGCATCCATTTGGGTAAGTTTTCATATGCAATTTGAAGACGCTCAAGAAGTTCTCTTGCAGTTGCTGCCTTGTTTGCAAGAATACCAATATTTACACTATCATTAAAAACTGCGTAATGTAAAAGATAAGAAACCACAGTTGTAGATTTACCTGTTTGACGAGGCATTTTACATATATTAAATCTATTATTATGAAAGTTTCTTATCAATTTTTTTTGAAATTCATACATATCAAAAGGAATTAGTCCTCTATCAACGTTTACAATTTTTACATAATTTTCTGCGAAATATACTGGATCTTCTTTACATTTAATAAACTCAAGAATATTATCTTCTGTAAATTCAATATGAGTATTTGCTTTTTTTAAATTAGGATTACCTAAGTAAATATCATCTGCCATAATTTATCAACACTTCCAACGTCTTCTTGCTGCCAATCCTCTTTCTCCATCCCAACTTCTACTACGAGAACAGAAGTTTTTACGACGTTGTGCTGCTTTACTTCCTGGTTTCACATCACCAGTTACAGGTGCTTGAAGATGTGAACCAGTAGCACGATTGTACTTATCCCTACCTTTTTTAGTAAGTCCACCACCTCTTTCCACTGAAAGTTTTTCACCTCTTCCAACTGATAATACTGGACCTTCTTCTTCAATAGTCTCTTCACCAATTGTTTTATTATTCATTAAATAATTTTTTGACTTTTTATTGTCAACATAAATGAGTGGTTGTCCTGGAACAAATTCTGTAACCTTGTAAGATAATATTCTAGAATCAGGATAAACTTTTTGAATTTCATATTCAACATCCATTCTAGATGGAATACTTAATTGTGGGAAAAACATCTTTGTAATATAGGTTTTTCCTCTCCAATTTAATATTACAGAAATAATATTGCCAGTTGTTGCAGGAAGACGAGTTGCTTCACTTACTTGTTGCTTAAATCCTTTGATTAGTTCTGGTTTGATTATATCAACAACTTCTGCAAATGTATTACCATTTGCATCTTCAATTGTTACATCTTCTTTCTTATATCCCTTTGCTTTTGGTACTCCTTTGGAAGGAACACAGTTTGGAACTTTTTTTCCATCTTTATCTTTCATTCCAACTTGAGTATATCCTTTCCAACAAGGATCTTCTTCTTGAAGTTCTGCAAGAATTTTAGCAACTAGTTTTTCTTCTTTTTTAATTGTTGGAAGTGTAGTAGTTTTTCCTAACTTTCTTTTTGCTACGTCTGCTTCGTTTGGATTTGGTGATGTGGTTAATGCCTCAATCTTTCTTCTTTTTGCTGCAACTTTATGTGCTTCAGGATTTATTGTAAATGATTCTTCCATTTCTCCACTTGCAATATAATCTGCTGCGGTATCAATATAATCTGCTGCCTTAGTGATTTTTGATTGTACCCACGCTTCCAAATTACCTTCACCTTTACTCATTTTTTTCTGAAGTCTCTTTATAGCATCCGCCATTGTAGAAAGTTCCGACCTTGCCATAGAATATTCGTGATCTTTTACTGAAAACTTATCCCAAGCCTTTTCTCCATAAGAACATTCTGATCTAGATTCTCTTTTGTCACAAAGAGAACAATATCTTTGCTCATCCATTTCTTCCTTTACATCCTTAAAATTTTTATGTTCTTTTTTTGCTGTTGTTTCCATTTTTTTAAGTCTGGTATAGTAATCGGGAATTTCATCTAAATGTTGCAAAGCAATATTTCTTGCTAAGTTATTATCTCCAGTATGTTCGTGCTCAATAGGAATTCCCATCTTGAGTTGATTTTCTATAAACGAAACTTCTAGACGATGTTTTTTTGCAATCTCATTCACAGTTTTTGATGATTTTACTGAAGGACATTTTTTCTTTCCGTGTATTGAACAAACAGATCCTTTATCAGTATGATTGCAATTCATTTTTATCTAGTATCCTTATATATTTATTTTTAAGAATTTTTGTCTTCAATTAATTTTGATTTTAATAATTTTGATAATTCTGCAGTAGATCCAACAAATAGTGCATTTGTGACATTTGTGGGTCCTCTTACTTGTTTAATTTCATCAATATCTTTTAATTTTTTCTGTAGTTCCATTAATTTGTCAGTAGCATCCGCTACATTTTTAATTAATTGACCTGCAACTTCATATGCTCTTGGCATTTCACTTTCTTGTGCAAGTTCAAGAATGCCATTGATTGCTTCTTGACCCTTTTCAATTAAAGAATACAAATTTCCTCTTGTATATTCATAATCCTTTTTTATATCATCAACAGATGATGATATTTTTTCTATTTTTTCTTCATTAGTTTCAATTTCTTTGGATACTATTTCCCCAGAAATATCAAATGCATCATTTAATTTGTCAAATTTTTTTGCCATTTTTTATATAGTATTCCCAGAAAATCCAAAATTATCACCATCTTGAATCAATAAATTGTCTGCAGAAGTGATGGATTTAATTTCTGCTCCAGATACGTGAGAAATTGCTTTTGTAGAATCTCTTCCTCTCTCAACTGTAAGAGTGCTGTCATCTTTTGATTTTACATAAATTTCTTCACCTTCAATATCAATATAAGTATTTTGTAAAATTGAAGATGCATTATTGACAGTTATTAATGTATCTGTGGGAGTAATATCATATGTAAGATTTGTAACAACAATTCCAGTATAATTTTTAAGTGCTCTTGGTTCTACAGAATAACTAAGTTCTCTAGTTGCAGAGGAACCTGCATCACTAGCAACAAATCCAACAGATATTTTTTTGACAACATCTTTGGTGACTGATGAAGTTGGTCCAAACAAATATGTTTTAGCTAAAAATTTTAAACTATAAAGTAATACTCTTCTTTTATCAAAATCTCCTTCATACTCATCTTGCATACTAATTCCTTCAAATATGATAGGAATATCCTTTTTCTCTTTTATTTCTTTAACTAATTCAATAGTTAAATTGTATGATGGTTGAAAATATGGTAAAATCTGCTCTACAATTTGAAGCATATCATCATTCAATTTTGTCATAATATTCAATTCAAAAGTCATATTATATGGAACTGGCATATATGTTTTTTGAATATTATCACCATCTGGTGATGTAAAAGTTTGAGTTGATGTAACTTTTCGTGACCCATCATATGACAAACCGGTAAATTCAAATGACATTCTTGGTAATGTCATTTGAATGGGTTTATTTAAATCTGGAGACTGTTCTAATCTTGCTAAAAACTTTTGTGTTGGTCCATAAGCAAGAGGAACTTTTATGACGCTAACGACATTATTATTATCATCAAAATGTTTAATATTAATATTATTAAATAATGTTCCAAATCCTATAATAGTTTTTCGTAGAATCTCGTGATAAAAATATCCAAACATATCTATTAAGAAGTGTACTTATATTAACTATTTAACATTTTTTTATAATTAGATTAAACCAAAAGGATTGCGCTCACTAAAATCTAGTATATCATTTGCTTCACTTTGAATATCTATATTATCAGAATATCCAGTATCAGATCCATTTGTATCAATTATTCTTATTTTGAATGATGCAGAAGAAGAAGATCCAACCACAGTTTCTCCAAGAGAAAATTCACCAGAAACATTTGATACATCTAGTTTATTTGTAGTATAATTCCAATTTCTTACTCTTGCCGTTGTTCCACTATAGGATCCTGTTATAACTTCATTGAACAAGAAAGTTCCAATACCACCAACAGGGGGTGGTGATATACTTATTGTAGTTCCAGTATATCCAAAACCACCATCTTTGATACGAATAGATGTAATAGTACCAGAAGAGCTAACAATTGCCTCTGCAGATGCTGCGGATAAATTAAATCCACTAAATGAAACTGTTGGTGGATTTACATATCCTGATCCTCCATTAGTAACAGTAATTATTCCAATTACTCCATTGTTTATTATAGCAGTAGCATATGCTCCAGAACCTCCTCCACCAATAAATGCAACTTTTGGAGCAACTGTATATCCATATCCAGAATTTATTATTTCTACGCTTTGTACTGATTTTGATACCGAATTCACATTTTGATTACATACAACAATACCATCAATCATTATTGCTGTAGCAATTCCAGTTTTACCTCCTGATGGTGCAGAAGAAATTGCTACTCTTGGAATACTGGTGTATCCACCTCCTCTATTTGAAACAATGATTGAACGTATTCCGCCATTTACAATATTACCTATTGCATAAGCAGTTGATGATGATCCTACTAAAGTTAAAGTTTGTGTTGGTCCAAATTGTTCTGGAATACTTCTTGGATCTTTTAAATTCTGATCAATCTCATCAATATTTGTATCAATAATCTCATCTTCATATCTAAATAACTCACATTTTAGTGTATAAACGTAAGTTTTTTTTAGTTGATAAAATGGTTGTTCGTGCTCTACAAATTTAATCTCAAATAAACGATTTCCTAGTGGAAAGAATATTAAATCACCTTCTTTTGGTCTGGTTGATAATTTAGTATCCGCTTCATCTCTTATTAATGGTGTAATATAATTTTCAAAACGTTCTTTTGAAATTGTAATTCTTAATTCGTTTAGTGCCTGTATGCCAAATTTTGAAAGTATGGTTGTATTATCACCATATCCCTCATAATTTTCAATATAAGCTTCAATTGGAAAATTAATATCAAATGTTGATTGAATAACTTCTTTTATAATTGTTTTTTCAGTTATATATTTTCTAGGCAAATAATATACATCAACACCATACATTCTTAATTGTTCATTGATTAAATCTTGAACGAGACCTTGCTCTGTTTCGGACCCTTGAAGAAAAAATGGATTTAACATTATCCTATCATATCAAAGGGTGGAAGTTCATATGTGCTTGACATTTTTTCCATTATAATATCAATTTCTCTTTGTGCATCATCGTACATTTGTCTTCCATTAAGTTCTACCCCTCCAGGAAGTTTTACTCCTTGGAATTTAATTAAGTTTTGTCCCCACTGTTTTTTAATTAATGAAGTTAAATATGGTTTTAAAAATGAATCATTCCATACTCTACTATAATCATTTGGATTTAATGTACTGTAACAATCTATAATTAAATAATTTCCAACAGAAACAGCTCCCCAATCAATATCCAAATACAATCTATCTTGTCTTTTATTGAACCTAATTTGTTTCTGGGTTGTCAATAACCAATCAAGATCCTCAAGATATGTTTTGACCATTGCATAACTCAAAAGTTCTGTAGTTCCCCAGTAGTAAATATCATTTAAAAATAATTGATATTTGACACTGAACATATTGTGAGTAATTGTATTTGTCCCATCATAATGAAAAATTTTAGTTACACCGATAACTGATGGTGGGATTTCCAAATAATTACTATTTTCAGTGTAATTGAATGTATTTGCTACTCCAACAATATTTGCTGTAACTGAAGTTGATGCTAAACCAACGACAGAATTATTTCCTGGGGCTCTTCCTCTATCAATATCCTTTTGAGTTATCTTATATTTAAAATATGTTTGATAAACTCCATCAAAATGACGTTCTTGGAATAATTGGATTGCATCATCTACAAGATCATCAATCTGTTCATCTGCAACATTAATCTCAAGTACTGGAGCACCCAATTTTCTTTTACAATAATCTATCAATTCTTGTCTAGTAGTTGGTTGCGCCATTTATTTTTATCCGTTAAAAATATTTATGATTATAAACTTGCTAATTTTGAAACTACCTCTTGTTGCTTTAAATAAAGTTTATAATAACATTTTGCGATGTTTTTAATATTTTCAATGTCATATATGTTATCTATTTCAGAACAAACTTTAAAGTATTCAAAACTTTTTGTTAAATTTTCAAGCTGAATTTCATCAGGATTCATTGACTAAACTCCTAAGTAAAGATTTTATTTCATCAAGATCATTTTTTATACTAGCAACATCAGACTCAAGATTCTGTATTTTTTGATTCTTTTCACTTTTTGAATCTCTTCTTGTAATGTATTCTTGATATTCTGACATATTAATATTTACAATAGAATTTGTATTTGGATCTCTCATTAAATCTGAATGTCCCTCTACTTTCAAATAATTCATATTATGCAAGTGCAATTACTTTCAAGTCCTTCATTCTAGGAACATACACTTGATTAGTTGATGTCATAATAATTTTAATTCTGTATGATCTAAATGATTGTAAATTGCCTGATGTAAATACATATTCTTTATATTCAATATCTGAAGGAGAAAATCCCATAGAAGTTGTTTGAGAAATAAAGTTATCAGAACTACCATCACTATTCTCAAAATTTATAATTTGTTTTTGTGTATTTAAATTATTATATCCAGGAAAAGGTATAAATATTGGATTGAAGTTTTGTGAAGAACTTACTGCATAAAATGCACGAATATCACAATATGGATTTACGTGTGCATTTAATATTATTTTTATAGCGGAAGCTGAATTTTCTAAAATAATTTCTTTAGAAATATATTGGAATGCAGTTGGATCATTATCTATAGTGTTTGATTTACTATCTGTAGCATAATTTGTAATTACACTATTAATTCTATTTGATGTTAAAATTGTACTGATTCTTTGTGTATCTACCATTGGACTCAATTTAGTATCAATTGTATTGAGTGATAGTCTCATATTAAGTGATTTATTTCCAGGTAAAGTTGAAAGTTTATTACTTTCATTTACTTTGGATGCAATAATTCTGGGACTATTATAATAATTTGATTTATTTAATGCAATTGATTCAAATCCATTATCAACGTAAGATAATTCATTTCCACTTATACTAGTTCCAGAAATTGATCTTAATTCAGCACTTAAAGAAGTTCCTTGAACTGTAAGATTGTGTACTACCGGAGTAATAATTTCATATGGTATATTCTGAGTTGCTCTGATATTAAACCCACCAGTAGATTTAGTTTGATTTAAAAATAGTTTGGGATATCCATTATCAGTACTTCTATCAGTACCGTCCGTTGTCATATCAATCTTAATATTGTACGAATCTAATGTTATTGGATTGCTGATAGAAACATCATTTAAATAATGAGTCTTATTAATTCTTCTTAAAGAAACTCCTCCCAATTCATACTTATAAACTGGAGTTCCTACTGGATAATTTTTGGGATTTGATCCTCTAACTATAGTTCCATTAATCACTCCTGGAGAAGTTGATGTATATGAAATAATTTCATCACCAATTAAGATATATCCTTTATTGGTTGTTCCCACTCCAACATTTTCAAAAGTTGATAGATTTGATGTACTTTCTACAGAAATATTAGAACTGGAATTTGTATTATATGCAACAGACAGTTTTGTTGGTTTTACATCAGATTCAACATTTGAAATTGTCACATAGTTATCTTTTGAATACATTCCATGATTTTTATGATCAACTAAAATATGAAGTCCATCACTAATTGCGTTGATATTTGATATTTGAACATCTCCACCATTGGAATAGTTTAATATTGTAGTTATACCAGAACTATTAATATATTGAAGTGTTTTTCCGGTTCCAACAACAACAAAATCACCCTGAACATTATTCAAAATTAATTGATTAGTACTTCCAATTGAAACAATAGAGAATTTTGCATCACCACCAGTGCCACTATTTCCAATTGTTGTTATACCCAAAACATCTCCAATTTGATATCCACTACCACCTGCTACAATTGTTGCTGCAATTGCAACACCTTGACTTATAGTAATATCTGCAGTTGCATTTGCGCCATAACCTGTAATACTAGTTAAATTTACGTTGTTGAAAGTATATGATCCTGATGATGGAGTGTAACCAATACCCGCATTGATAACATTTAACGATGATGTTGCACTTCCTGCACTTCCAACATAATTTCCAGTAGCATTAGTTCCAAGTTGTAAAACTGTATTTCCAAATGCTAATCCAGAATCTGCAATGGTTGTACCCAAACCTACTCTAATATTTCTAGATGATAAATTAATTGAATTTGGCATCAATACTGGAATTTGATTATTTCCTTCAGATAATTCTGGATTATAAAATTCAACTGTACCTGATTTTATGAAATCTGCACGATAAAGAACAAATTTCAAATCTTCCCATTGACTTGCTTCCCAAGTGGAAGTATTTTGTGATTTGAATAAGTATCCAAGATATGGTTGATTAGATATGAATGATTGTGACAGTAGATCATTCTCACCAATTCTTGATACATAAATGCTATATTTTGTAGAATTTGATGATACGCAAATTGCATATTCTTTACCACCTTCCAGATATACCGGAGATTTGAAAATAAATGAAGTTGCTACAGAAGAATTTGATGAAATACTAACCTCAGATGAATCTAATGTAACTTCAGAAAATGGTAGTATCTTTTGAGTTGGAATTCCATTTTCAATTGTTCTGAGTTGTAGTGTAACTGGAATATCCATATCATCTTTTGATTTAAAGAAGATATCACATCTTGTCAAAAAGATTCCTGTTGAATCTTCAACCAAGAACGATTGTGCAATAGGATCATACCAACTAACAACAACATCTTTATTTGATTTATTTGCTAATATTCCCGCTCCAGAAACAATTTGCGTTCCTGTTGTTTTTGATACTAATTTATTATTAAATTCTTTTTTATTTTGTATTCTTGTATTTCTTATTGAAATTATATCATCTTGGACTGTTTCCAAAATACCTGTAGATGAAAATCCTTCTTCTGCAGTTGTATTTGCTAGATTTGAATCATTTATATCATTATCAATAAAACTGAGTACTTTATTTCCAATTTCAAATCTTGGATTTTCAAGAACATTTGGATTTGGAATAAAGAAACATCCAGTTAAAGTTGATGATAAATCTGATATTAATCGTACATTTGTAATTGTTGCTTGAGCACCACTTCTTTGTCCAACTAAAATCATATTAGATTCTACCCATCCACTAAACTCACCTTGAGTTTGATTTGCTAAAGAAAATGTGTCTACATTTAATATAGTTGAGGTTGATGAATAATTTCCTTGAAGTATTTGACTTGTGTATGGATTAAATGGATATGTTGAAGTTGCTGAATTATAAGGACCATCTTTATGATTTGATTGTGCAACTCTAAATGTTATACTTGGTGTTGTTTGTTCAATATTTGGTCCAAGTCCAGTATTTCTTACAGTTCCAACAACAGTTTCTCCAACAGAAAATACCCCAGAGATCATAGATATCTCTAATAGTTTTGGAGTACAATATTTGCTTACATTAACTCCATCAAAGAAAGCATAAAGTCTAGTTAATGGTTTTAATTTCTTAGCAACAAATTGAACATTTCTAGATCTCATATAAGAAATGAGATCTTTATTTACAACTTTATCACCAATAGATGACTTATCAAATTGATCAGAAACAATTGTTGTTCCTATTTTTTGAGGTACAACTTCTTTAACTTGATTTCTTACTATAGTTGATACTTGCGTATCATATACAGATCTTCCCCACTCACTACCAGATATCATAGATGAATATTTTGGAGTTTCAATAATATCCTTACCAACCCAAATAGTTTCCCAAGAATCCCAAAGAACTGGAGCGAATCCAATTTGAGAATCCATATCTATGGTTCTTGATGCAAGAGATAATATCTCTGAGTAATTTCCTTCAGTGTTACTGCTTTTTGCATTTATTCTAACAGTATCCATCCAACTATCAGATGCTGGAGTAATCTCAATAGAACCTTGCCAGAAACTGATAATAAATGGAGTTACATTTTCTGATCTTGTAGCAAAAGATTGTTTCAACCATTCAATTTCAGCATAATCAAGAGTGATAATATCTCCAGTTTTTCTTGTATTGATTCCATCTATAACTGAAAATTCCAAATCTTCTGATGGATCAACATTAGTAACTGGTCCAACAATCAAATCAACGGAATTTGTATAATGTTTTGGACGTAATTCTTTATTTGAAATATCTATACTATTTTTATACTCAACTCCATTTTCTTGTGGAAATAATGAACTAAAATTATCCACAAAGAAACCGGATTTAAATCTATTGAATCCATTTTCATCAGAAACAAAAAGATTTGCAGTATTTGTTTCTAATAAAGATAGTGATGTATAATACTCCAGATTTTTTATTCTATTCTCAAGTTGTTTAATATCAACCATTCTATATTTTTTATGCTCCAAAAATCTTAAAGAACTTTGGGATACATTATACAAATATGGAGGTAACATTACTGATGATATCTCCATTGCATCATCTACAGATATGGGAAGATCAGGTTTTTCTGATGGTGTTCCATATTTTATTTGAAATTTTCCATCCTTTGTTAGGTATACTCTGTCAATTCTACCAAGATAGAATGAAAAAGTTGTGACAATAGATTCATCTGATGCAAGAATGTTAGCAGCAGAATTTCCAGAAGAATTGAAGGTTCTTCCATAAAATTCTAATGGAGATCTTGAACCTATAGAAACACTATAGTTAGAAACTCTTGGTCTAATATCAATTAAATCAGTATTTCTGATATTATCTACACTCTGTATTTCTTTACCATAGTTAAATGTATCATATGACTGAACTGTAGTGACATCTCCAGAATCTGATGATTGATAATATCCATTGGAAAAGTATATCTTTAATTTTTTGGATGGCTCTAAAGCATTTGATTTTCTATTAATTGTTCCGTAATTATAAAATGATCCATTTTGTCCATTATCATAACTATAATTAAATGATACATCAAAACTTGTTGAAGTTAATGTAGTAATTGTTGCCCTAACTTTAGATTCTTCAAATATTACAGTTTCACCTTCCTTAAAATTGTATTGATTTTTTGAAACAAATGAAATCTGATAATCGGTTAGTTTTTCCGCGCAGATTGCAACAGCACCACTACTTTGTCCTGTAAATTTTTCTCCGATAATTAAATCGGATGTTTTTGATGACGGACCATTTAATGATGATAAAACTACCTTTGGTGCAGATGCTGCAGTAATATCGGATGATTCATAAATTGAATGAATTTCAATTATATCTGGAACATTTAAAGAAATTATTTCATCTTGAATTCTTGTGCCATATGGATAATTTCCATAAATTAATCCATCATTCAATGTTCCAGATCCTGTTCCAGATGAACTATACTTTGATTTGTCAATAATTAATGTATTTACTCTATTTTTTATTTTTAATTTTGATTTTATTTTAGACTTCTTAAGAGTAGTTATTAATGTTGCATTTGTATCATTTGATCCAAGATTGTTAATTTGTAACTGTAATGAATCAGATGTAATATTGACATTATTTGACGTTAATATTTCTGTAGTACCATCAGATCTGATTAATGAGTATCTCTCATCGGAAAATGGTAGAAATGTCTCATTTGTCCCAGCAGTAACTGCAGATGATAACTGATTTCCGGAAATATTAACATTTTGAATCTTTCTTATAGTTACATAAGAATCTGTTAAATCTATAGATTCTATATTATCTTTTGGTAATTTTGTATATAATGTGTTGTCACTTGAAGATGATAAAGATGATGTTATTATTTTTAAGTCTGTTACATTTAATGTACTAGATGGCAATTTACCTTCAACTATACCAGTAATTGTAGTAACTCCAGATATTGTAATAGATGTTGATCCAACGCTTACAACTTTAGCAAAAACTGGATCTGAAGATCCTCCACTATACTTTATAATATTTTTTGCTCTTATATTTTTTCCTGGAAATTGAGGATTTGAACTATATACCGTACTTATGCCACCACTCAAAGCTGAAATTGTTGCTATTCCAATATTGAATGAATCTGACTGAATTACATCTGCAGTAAATGTTGAAGCAGAACCAACAATACCATAAACAGATTTAATATCCGAGATTCCATATGAAGTAACTGCTATTGCTACTCTATTATTTTCTATACCGTTAAATATAAATGATTCATTTGCAATAAATTCTCCAGACTTTTCATATACAGTTACTGCAGTCCCGGCTGAAACAGCATATCGTAGAAATGCTGTTGCACCACTAGATTTGCCCTTAATAAATGTAGGTATTGATAAATCAATTGGTTGATTTAATGTAATCTCTGAAATAGTTTGAATATCATATAATGAAATATCCCATTCATTTATATTTTTATTTGATGTATTGTATTTTCCAGATTCTAATCTAAAATCATAAACTCTTGCGACACCTATTTCATTTCCTGGTGCGGTCGTTGAAGAATATCCAACACGTTCATCTCTTAAACTTAATATATAAGTATTTCCAATTCCAATTGTAGGTGTTCCATATACTCTATTTAATTTTAATGTTGATCCTGTATTGTAATTGATTGATTGATTTTTTATTGTCTTTGTTGTTCTTGGTTTTGGTACATCCAAAAATATTGGAGATGTATTTTCAACTTCATACCCTCTTACAACAGATTTTCCTGGAGATATTTGATATATTGCTAAATCATCAGACGATGTTGATCCTCCATATGTAAATTGTCCAGAATTAAATATTCCACGATTTCCAACACCATCATTTAATGACTCTACTACAGAAATATTATATGGATTTATGTAATAATTTCCAGACTCTGCGTATGTTTTTTTTGCTAATTCATCTTTAACAAGATTATAATTTGATGAAACTGATTGAGATTTTATAATTCCATCATTAATTGTTGATAATTCTATAAAATTGTTATCATTAAAATCTGCTAAATTCTTTTTATACAGTGAAACTGTTATTTTCAGTCTATCAGCACCTGGAGCAGCATAATTATTAAATCCTTGTGAATTATCTGTTAAATTTTCATCAATATCTGCATTGATGATTTCTTCATTTATAAATAAACCAACTCTATAGTTAGGTTTATTTGTATATTGATCTAAAATTAATGTCTCTGTATTTACATTTACAAATTGTCCACGAATAAAATATACACCATTAGTGATAGAAAATGCAGATCCTACTGATGTTGAATTATTTGCAATTGTAGATGCAAATACACTACCTGAAGGAATTGATGTATTTCCAAGAAGTCCAGATATAATAGTTACACTTGTTTCTAATAATTCATCGTCAGAGAACTGTTGTGTTGAATTATTTTGAGTATTTGATGAAATATAATTTACATATAATGTTACATTTCCTCTTTCTGAATCATTTGCAGATAGAACTTTTTCTACTACAGCAGTTACTCCAGAAGTCTGCCCTGTAATTTTTGTTCCTACAAGTTGACTTATATAAGCTTCTATTGGAATTCCAAGATATGTATTATTTAATTCAACTGCATAATAAATTGCATTATAACCAGTATTTCCGGGAATAACTTTTGCGCCTTCTTTAAAGAAGTGTTGCCCAAATTTTTCAATTTGATTCTGTAATATTGACTGAAGAGTTGTTAATTCTCTTGCTTGAATTGGAATACCAGGTTTAAAAAGTACTTTATAGTAGTCATTATTTGCATCAAAATCGTCAAAATATGGTGATACATTTAAATTAGTTTGCTGAGACATAATTCTTTAGAATTGCAAAATGACTTTAATATCTTCTTTTTGGTTAGATGATCTGGTTATTGATGGTCTATTATCAACATATATGATATTTCCTGAATATTTTTTTATCTCAGGAGTTGCAAGACCATTTACAAATGACTGACCTAAGTAATATGTTCTATTATTTATTGCAGTTGATATACCCGTAAATGTACTGTCTATTGAGAGAGTTGTCCCAGAATTTCCCGATACAACTAAACTTCCACCAGTAGAAGGTGAACTTGTAAATTGCGTAAGGTTAAAACTATACTGGGGGGTTGTTTGTGATGTTCCATCTGTGTTAAATCCGGATAGTGTCCTATCTTGCCAATACTTTAGTACTGCAGTAGTCTGATCGTAACTTATAACTCTACCTACTGCGGTAACTCCAGTTGACACTGTTTGACTTATTAATGAATCTGCAGTAAATGATGCCGAACTATAACCTACTCCAGTTAATCTTATTGCGTAAACAGCACTTGCTTTATCCAAAGACAAAATTTGAGTTGATCCATATGATTTCGGATTCTCAATAATACCAATTCTTGAGAATTCATTTCCAGTTATAAAATCTGGATTTTCATTATCATTTTCAATTCTAGAATATATCAATACATTATATGCTCCAAGTTCTCTATAAATATCATATCCGTGCCCACCCTTGGGAGGAATAATAACATCAAAAGTTGGTCTAGTTGTTCCTGTAGGAACTCCACCAGATACTAAATCTACATTTGCATAAGTATATCCAGATCCTTGATTTGAGACTGTAATGGATTCTACTTGTTGATCATTGTTTATTACTATTGTGCATTCTGCTCCAGAACCATTACCTTTAATTGGAACTCTTGTATATGTTCTATTTGCCGTTCCTACACCAACACCTCTATTTGTAATTGATACGATTTTAATTGATCCATCAACTGCATTATTTCTTACAGATGAATTATTTGTATCAGTTTCCCAATTTGATGGGACTGGCATAAAATTTGTAGATTCAAATTTTACTATATCTGATGGATTGATTGTATATAGATATTTCCAAACGTATCCATCACCACTTGTACCTGCCGATCTTGGTTCTAAGTCAGTAAAAGTTGGTTCATCAATTGATGGTTTTCCAGTTGGATTTTCTGGGTCCATTCCATTTTGTAAGCAAATATAAACTCTATATTCACTATTTAAAACGTAATATGATGAAAAATATAGATTAGTTGAACCTGATACTTGAGCAGTATTTGACACATTATAATCGTGTCTGTACATATCATATTTTGTGCCAGAAGACCACATTCTTTTCTGAATTACTTGTCGTATATCATTTGAAGTAATCTTTTTCAAAGCAATCATATTATCCCAATAATCATTCTCCTCATTAAAATTATCTTTAGGTGAGGGAGGATTTGCATTCCAATCAGTTTGAATGTCTGTCGGATTTGGTAGTCCAATAAAAGAATAATATGTATTCGTAGATGTTGTTACGCCAGATATAAAGTTCTTAGCATTCAATATTCTAATTTGGTCAGTTATAATAGCAGACATTTTTATGGTTTTTTATTTATTTATTTATGAAACATAATTGATATAACCAAGAGGTTTTGTTCTTTTTAAAATAGTTCCTGTAGTTATTCCTGCCGATCCACGTAAATTATACGAATTATAAGATAATTCTTTATTTCTAGATTCAAGTGAAACTTTTCCCCAACTAAATTCTCCATAAAAATTACTATATCCAATTCCAGTCAATCCATTATAATTTGAAACACTTACCGTTACTTTTGCAACATAAGTAATTCCAAAACCAACCGCAGAAGTTTGTGCAATTGATACTGAAGCAACTTGATATACATTATCTAAGAAAGTAGATCCTACACCAACAATAGATCCAGAAGAATTTAAAGAAGTTACACCATTTCCAACATTGGAATTGTAAACAACAAAATAATAACCTGTTTGAATTCCACTAATAGTTGTTACTCCAGTTATTAAAGAATTTCTGAGGAAAGAATTTTTTGAAATAACAAAGTCAAATACAATTCCAGTTGAGGCTACTCCAACAGAAGTTGTTTTTATACCTGTTATAATACCAAAATCACCCTCATATGATTTTACTTCATTATTTTCAGTTTTCATTGTTGGTGGTTCAATTAATACTATAGGTATTGTCGTATAACCTAGTCCTGGAGTAGTTATTGTTATTGTTGTCACTATACCAGCAGTTATTGATGCAACACCAACAGCAGTATTTTCTGTTGCAGTTGTTCCAAATCCAATTGGACCTGCAATTGTAACAGTTGGATTTGTAATATACCCCTGTCCACCATTAGAAATAACAATTGAAGAAATTGTTCCAGCAATTGAAACTATTGCAGTTGCTGCTGCAGAAACTTTAGGTTCTTGAGAAATTAATGTAATATTTTTTTGATAATCTAAATTAGTACTATTTTCATTGATTTGATTAAAGAATGGTTTAATATTATCAACAAATATAATTGTGCTACCTATACCAACCGAATTTATTAAATATGCAACAGGATTGATCAATGGTTCATATAATATTCTACTTTTTGATATTACAGTTTCATCAATAATCATATCTTCAGTTTGCTTGCACCAAGTAACTGGACGAAGAAGTGTTGCGTCTGTGACGTTTCCTGGACCAAAATATGGATTAGTACTTAAAACATTAGTTGAATTTATACTTGTAACTGCCCTTTCATTTTCTTGTAGAGATATAGATTGTCCAATATATGGATCATATCCAATCGTAAGTTCATCACCAACTTTTACAGTTTCCAATATGTCTCTATATACAACATCAATTTCACCGCTTCCTTTATAGAAAATGATCTTTGATGTATCTCCAGATTTTGGAGGTTCTGTAAAAGTTATAATACTCCCACCAGGAAATTGATATCCTTCTCCAGGAACCTGTAGAATATCATTTACAAAAATTAGCAGTGTATCCTCAACATTTATATTGGATCCTTTTGCTGAATATATTGAAAATGGAATTCTAGAATATGATATTGTAAAGGTTTTTCTTTTTCCATCAAATAAACTGTCAAAGTTATCTAGTACTTGAAGTTTTCCAATTGACCAACCAGTAAATTTATCTGTAAATGTTTTTTGTATATTTATTTTAAATTCTTCAAAATTTGAATTGGATGTTGTTGGAATTCCTACAGTTCCACCAATACCAATTGTTAGTATATCATTTTCATTATAACCATATCCAGTATTTTTAATTTCATAATCAATTATACTAGATCCTTGCCCAACAACAATATCAATAGTTGCCTGTGTACCAATTCCAGATGATGAAGAACTATAAACTAATGGTATATTTGAATATGAAAGTGGAGCATCAAATATGACATATGGTGTATTTGTGAAAGTATACCCAACTCCAGGATTTGTTATTGAAACACCAGTGATATATCCATTATTAATTGATGCTGTTCCAACAATTGTTATATTTAAGATATCAGTAGAAGATGTTCCTACTCCAACTCTAACGGTCTGTAACCCTTGTCTATAACCAGATCCACTATTACCTATACTAATAGATGAAATTGTTCCTGCTGCCGATACAGTTGCAGTACCACCAGCAGAAATTAATGGTTGATATCCAAATCCTGAAGATGAACCTACTGATACAATAATACCACCACGAGGAATAGATGCTGTATTTACATCTGATGTAATTGAAGATGCAGTTCCTGTAAAAGTAACTGATGTAATGCCTGCTGTTTGAGATAATGTATAATTATATTGGGATTCTGGTCCCTGAAAAATATCATTAATTAATATAATCGCATTTTCTGAAGATATTCCAGATATATTTGATCCAAATGATTTTAGATTAAATGTTTTTTCTTTACCGTTAAAACCAGATGATATATCATCAAATATGTAATTTTTATAATAAGTCTCATTTGATGTATTAGATTCACCAGATCTCAAAAAGGTTCTTCCTTGGAATTTTGAATGAATTGAAATTCCTTCCCAATCTCTTTCATCTGGAGGATTTGTAGTTGTTCCATATGGAATATTTCCATATGGAGCTTCAATGAAATTAAGAGTATTATCAACAATGTTATAATTTCCAGATACTTTAGTTACCAAAGTTCCTGTTGAATATCCCGCAACAACCGTTCCCAACCAAGGTCTACGAACTCTGATTCCATTGGTACTTCCTATACCAACTTCATCAATTCTCATTATTTCATTACCAATTTTAAGTAAGTTTGATCCAAATAATGATGTAATGTTATCAAGATAAATGATATCGTCAGTAGTAAATACTCTATTTGATAGTGTTGTAGTTACAGCAGAGGCTACAATTGGGGATTGTATCAAGTTATCAATAGCAATAATAACTTTTGCATTTTGATTTGTTGATGTGAATGAGTGTAATGTTTCTCCAATACCAACACTTACAATATTTAATACTTTGGGAATAGGATTTAAAGCATCACTTGCACTTGCTGCGAGTTTAATCTTATTATCATTAACTTTGACTACATAGACAGATGATGGGAGTTTGCTAGTTGTACCAACACCAACAAAATATGTTGATGCAATTCCAATTGCACCATAAGTACTAGTGCTTATTCCTGGATGTGAATATGTAAGATTTTCTCCAGTAACAAAGAAATGATTTGGAATTGATATTGTATCTGAACTTGTGCTTATGATTGAAGAATCAGTACCATCAAAATATCTTTGGAATATTGGATAATTTTTATGTTTTAATTCAAAAGATCTTTTAATATCACGATTAGTTCCATAATAATTTTGATAGTTTGTTTCTAGTGATGAATTATTAAATGATACTACATCTTTATCATCATCTTCATAACGTAAAATATTTGAAAATACTTTTATACCTGTTTCAACATTTTGAAGGGGAGTAAAAGTTAATTGTGTTACTCCACCAACTCTTGCTGTTCCAATTGTGCCAATTCCAGAAGAAGTTTCAATATTTGCAAATTCATTAAAATATGTTTCTGTATCATCATCAATGACAACGACCTCTGATAACTGATGTCTATTATTTGTAATATCTGATGCTTGAACTATAAAATATGCCCCATCATAATCATCCAAATAATCTGAAATTACTATAGGTGTGGGTGTTGATGTTGATGCAATTGAAGTTGATCTTGATTCTAATCTAGAATGTTTCAAATCAAAGGTGCCAACACCAGAAAATCCAGTATTTGCAATAGAAACCTGTATCGTATTAATAATTGCCGTTAAACCAATTCCTGAATTTGGAATAAAATCTAATTTAAAATCAGATCCAGAAATGTATGTATTATAAGTTCCCAAACCAGAAGAAGAATTTTCAGTCAAACTATCAGTAGATAGTTGTCCATAATCAATAAATTGTACATCAGAACCATCGTGAATTATACTTATTTCATTAAATTGAAATGGTCCTGTTCCATTATTTGCCCCAATTTCAACCAAAATTTTTGCAGACTGATATGTGGTTGGAATATTGGAAATATTTGTTGTAGTTCCAGAAGATACTATAATACTTGTTGTTGCAAAACTTACAGAATCTCCAAAACTTGTACTTGCAACGGAAGTATACACATCCTTTAAATTGTATGATATTAATGTGACATCATAATCGTTTACTTCATATTTTGTTGGATAAAAATATAATACACCTTCAGAACCCACAATACCAAAATCAAAAGATCCCATATCATACGTAGTTTCAACTCTACCGTATTGGTTAATATGTCCCAATCCAACATCGTGAATTAGCGTAGAAATTAGCAATTGTCTTTGTGATGTATATCTTTTATCTCTTATATAAATGAAATTTTTCTGTGCTCTTGCATCAGTTAATAAAAATCTATGAACCTCAGAATAATTAGTAGGTCTTGGATTGCTATTAAATTGTGAACTGATATCATCTATTGATAAAACTCTATTGCCGATAGATTCAAAATAATCAATTAAGATAGTATTTGAAAATATCATCTCATTGGAAATGACTGATGAATTAATTTCTAATGAATTTTCTCGTACTAAATCAAAATTATAAAAACAATTCAAATCAGCATATCCAACAATATCTGTTATGACATCTATTGTTGCACTTAATGCCTGATTATTTTTTGGATCAAATATGTTTGGTTCTGAACTTTCTAATTGATAATCACTGAATTTTTTAAATCCAGATGTATGATTTAATGTACTTACTGCGTCATTCCAAGTATCATAGTCTACTTTTGATTTTAATGAATATGAAAAATTTTGATAATAATGATTATCTTGTATTCTCTGTAAATTATCATTTAAGAATCCAGCATTTGAATTCCACCCACCATTTATATCCGATGATGAATTTAATTCAAATACTGCATCAAAGTTGTCTAATTTACTAATAATTCCTTGACTCTTTGATGTATACCCTTCTATTATTTCATTGGCTACAAATTTTTGATTTGAAATTATTCTTAATTGATCTATTGTAGAATTCCAAGTGTCCACATAACCAGATGCTGATAGTGTTAATACTTTTTCATTTTCAAGAAAATTATTTTTTTTCAAAATAGAATTAAAAATTGGAAAATATTTTTCTGGTATTATTCTTCCTGCAGAATTAATGGAATCATATGTACCTGGAACTTCAGATCCTATTAAGTAATTTGATAGATTATAAGTTACTGTTCCAATATTTCCTCCAATATTTGCGTCAACTGCAGTAATTGTAAATAGAGAATAATTATAATTTTCGGAATTAAAACCTTTACCAGTTGATTCAATTCCAACACTAACATTTTCAATAAGAACCTTATCATTAACTTTAAATGGAAAATCATTTGCAACACTAAATCCAACAGATAATGTTACTGTCACATCTTTTGATATACTATTAAATTGAATTGAACTTATTCCGACACCATTTGAATTTTGTATTGGAATAATTTTTGGGGTAATGTTATTGAGTCCATAAGTATTTTTTAATATTTTAACATCATTATCACCAAGAGTATATTTTAAATCAACCTCAGATGCAATTCTATTTGTTTTGCCATCAATAACAATTAGTTTTGGTGATACTGTGTATCCTCTACCAAAAGAGGATACTTTTATTGATTCAAATGATGCTAGAGGTTCAACCTTTATAACCTGTGGCATCTGAACAGATGGTTTAACTGTAAAATCGCAAGGAAAATCAAATCCAATATCATTAATTTTTGTGCTATTTACTTTTCCTATTGATTTGCTTGATGCTTCTAAGAGTGCTCCATATCCATCTGTAGATGTAATATTCGTGAGTGTTGGGAGAGTATAATAATTTTTACCTTTATTTGTAATTTCTACATTTGAAATTGTACCAGAACAATTTTTAGAATTCGTTTGGTATTCTAGTTTTGAACTGGATGAAGAATATAAATCTGCTTCTAAAATTTCCCCAGAAGTGTATGTAAATGATGTGGATGATGCAACTGAAACTTGATATTCTCCATTATATTTACTTTGATGTATTTGTATTTCATTATTTGAATGTATAGAATTATCTACAACTATTTCTTGTTTTGTACTTGGGAGTTGATTTTCATAGATTGGATTTAATTTATAGTATAATTTTTCTGGTAGATATTGATTGACCGTTAATATCACTCTTGCATCATTTGTTATTCCAACAGATCCATATCTTGTAATTTCAAAAATATTCGTTTGCTCAGATGTTGTATATTTTTCTGTAAAATTTGAATCTTTATAAAAATCCAATTTGAATGCAGAGTAAATATTTCCTTGTAAATTATATGAAAGAGATGAATCTGATAAATCAAAAGTAACCGTTGAATCTTTATAAACTTTTATTGGTGGATTGATTGCAGAAATTGTACCAAATGATGCACTACTGATACCAACAATTTCTGGATTTAGTGAAATTGAATCAAAATATGTATTTGATAATTTAATATTATTTTCATCAACAATTACAGCATAATAAATTTTATTTGATTGTAATCCAATTGATGGTGACGAAGAAGTATGAATTATCTTTTGACCTTTTACATACCCGTGATTTGGAATTGTAATAGTATTAGTTATAGTACTTATTCCAGCAGATAAAAATGTGTTTGGATTAACTACTAATCTTCTATTGTAGTCATTATAATTGATAGTAAATGTTGTTGATATTGATGGATTTACATCCACAAATACTGTATCTCCATTTAGTAAACCGTGTGTTTGTGCTGTGGATACCGTAATAAGATTCCTAGAAATCTTTCCAGTAATTGGTAGATAATTTGTTTTGAAACTGTGATTGACTCCTGTTCCCAGTCCAGTAAAATAAAGTGTACTTAAAGAGCTAGTAGTACTTGCTATTCCAACAAATGTTCCTGTTGAACCAAGTCCAACTTTTACCGTTGATATTCCAATTAAACTATTGGATATTTTTGCGACATATACTGTAGAATTATTTTCTAAAGTTGTTGTTCCTATTCCAGTTTGTGAGACTATCAGTGGACTACCACCATTTACGGAATATGTAAGAATATCTCCAGTTTCTAAATTGTGGTATGGAATATAAATTGATTTAGTTGGAATGAAAATTTGAGTTATTCCAACTCCAGGATTTGAGAATGATATTGTTGTCCCTATTCCAACACCAGATTTAGTTCCAATTCCAATAGATTCAATTGGATTTAAATATATTTCTTTATTTGTTTTATAATCAAATAATGTAGAAAATCCAACATTTATATTCAATCTTTTTGAATTTTCAAATAATAAAGATGATGCTGTATGAGATACTCCTACTGAACCATTAACTCCTCTCAATACTTTAATTCTTGACGATCTTTCATCTATACTTAAAACTTGTACTTTTTCTGTTCCTATACCTAAAATATCATTCTCACGAATATTTTGATAAGACAAATTTCCAGAAACTGAGAAGTATGTTATTATACCTGTGCTACTCAAATTTCCAGTAGATGATATTAGAGTAAGAGTATTTGTTGTAACTCCTACAGTATAAAATGCTTCAAGTAATGATGATGTTGTATTTAATCCAGATATTGAAATGATATCACTATCTTTGAAATTATGAGGATTCTTTGTGAATAAAACAAGATTTCTTTTTTCTTCTGTTGGATATATTTCTACATTTGAAATACTACTAGTTGCTACACTTATTGTATTAATAGGTTTTCCATATATTTTAGATACTTTAGCAGAAGCTCCATATCCTCCTTGTAAATTTTCATTGTTGAATGTAATACTATCATCTACTTTATAATCATTTCCTCCGGTTACAATTCCAACATTCTCTACCGCACCAGGTGATGCTGATTTTATATCAACAGTTTGATTTAATTTATTTGGAATATTTAAATATGGATATGAACTATTTTCATCAATTAAATTGTATGGATAAGTATTTCTCATCCATTGGGTTTTATTTAAATCAATATATTTTTGATTTGATAACTTATCAAAATTAAAATCAATTGGTTTTGATCTAAAATTATTCCCAATAATATATGGGAATGTTGGTTGCTTATATCCTATAAATGGTCCAGAAGAGTCTACTGAAATATTATTAATAGTTACAAAATATGCATAAGTCCCATTTGGAAATTCTGGAGTAATACAATATCTTCCATTATTCTCATCCAATACTGTTTCATCATCTCTATTATAATAAGTATAATCTTCTACAAAAAATCCAACAGGGAAATTATCATTTACTGGAGGTCTATTTGTTTTCAAATCAATTTTATATCCAGATTTCATCTGAGATACTATTCCACCTTGATTTTTTAAGTATCCATAGGGACCATATATTGGATTTCCATCATAAGCCCATCCTATAATTGGAGAATGATCGGTAGATAAAATTTCTGAACCATTTACTTTTTTTAGATCTGCTGTTTTATATAAAATATTTCCACCCTGATCTGATGCATATAAAATTTCTCTAAGTTTTCTTGGTGCATATAAATGAGTATATTCCAATCCATACTCACTATTCAAACCTTCTGAAATTATTCCATCATCATCTGTGATAGATTTAAAATATTTTTGAAATAAATTTACTTTCCAAGTTTGTATTTTAGATTTAAATACTGATTTTGTGCCAGAAGAAATTACTTCTATTTTTGTAGTTTCTTGAGTATAATTAACTCCACTTTCAATAATTTTTACTGATACTATTTGTCCATTTTGTATAATAGGAGTTAAGACTGCACCATTTCCAACTCCACTAATGTATAATTTTGGAGAAGAATTGTAATTATTTCCGGTTTTGTTTATTATAACATCTACAATTTTTCCATCTATTGACACAACTGGTGTTAATATTGCATCAGATCCACTATCCAAAGTAAAATTTGGTTCACGATAATAATTTAAAATTTCCGATGAACCATATCCAACTCCACCATTCGTTAAATGGAATGATGTAATGGTTCCTCTAAATATTGGTTGAATTTTTGATTGGAATGTTTCTCCAGACACTGAAGAAATTCCAACATTTCCAATAATTTCAACTAAAATATCTGGATAATTAAATGTATGTGTTCCTGATCCAACTGATGAAAAATCAATATATTGATTTGTTGTGTAATAAAAATCTTGATTAGTTAGACCAACTCCAATTTGAGATAGTTTAAATTGGTTATCATCAACTTTTGATATGTAATAATTGGTATTATTTTGTAATCCACCAATTACAGCATCATCGTTAGTATATGTTACAATTTCTCCAGATTTATAATCGTGATTTTTGATATACACTAATCCAAGTGAAGTATTAATACCACTTGATCCAGTTGTTCTTTTTTTATTCTCGTACCCACTACCAGAATTTATTACACTAATTGATCCTATAATAGATTTCTTATTATATGATTGTATGGTATGATTTCCTATTCCATACGATGACAATGTAATAGTATTTACTCCAACTACTGCATCATCAAATGTATTATGCAGTTTAATTGTATATGGTGTTTGTACATTTACATAGTATGTTGAATCTGTTGATAAACCACCTACAGGAGTTTGTCCATCTGTCTTATAAATTACTTGTTCTGCGTTTCTAAATTTATGATATGTTGTAAAACCTATAGTTGATATTGTGGTTCCTATGCCAACTAACTGAGAAGTTAAATTTGAATTAAATACTGACTGATGAGTAACTAATTTCATATTTGGTTCGGCTTTTGCACCAATTCCATTTCCACCAGTTATTTTGATAATTGGTGTTTGTAGATAATCAAATCCAGGATCAATTATTCTTATTTCTTTTAAATTTCCATTAATAGCACAATATCCAGTAGCACCAGTTCCAACAGAATCGTTAATATTGAGAATTGGTGGATTGATTATATCATAATCAAATCCAGATGATACTACATTAATTTCTTCTAATGCACCATATGAAATATTATCTGTGGATTTATAATTAAGAATCTCAACACCGTTAATTAAAATGCCAATTTTTCCTGGATTAGTTTCATATTGATATCCATCATTTACTGGTGGTGAGATTTCTCTCAATAAATTTTGTGATGATACTATTTTAGAATTAAATTTTTGAAGTTCTAGTTTATTTGAACTTACTGTTTTTGATGTGGTTATTCTTTCAAAATTTGAGTTAAAAATATCAGATCTACTTTTTGCAAATCTAATATTATTGAAATCTTCTCTTTTTACAAAATATACTCCTTCATTAAATAATGAACCGGAAGAAGTTATGGATCCTCTTGGATTATAATATATTGCATCTCCAGTATAAAAACCGTGATCAGTATTTGAAGTAATTTTAAAAATATCAGTATATGCTAAACCAACTCCAAATGTTCCAGAAAAAATTATTGATTTATCTGATGGAGTTAATGTGTATGGTGATCCTGTTTGTATATCAATATAATATGGAATAGATGAAGAAGCAATTAATGTTCTATCTTTTATTTTATATACGTTTTGTATATTGGAAATAGCACTAGAAATATTTGATTTTAAAATATTTCTTTTTATTGTATACGTATCTGTAGTGGATAAAGTACCTTGTCCATTTATTTTAATAATTTTATTGGAAAATACATCAATTACAGTAGCTGATTTTTTTACACCAGAACTATTTGTAATTGTAACAATATCACCAAGTCTAAAAATGTGAGAATCCTTAGTTATAATTTTATAGTCAGAATTATTTACTTTTGAAACTGATTCTACAACATAAGATGGTGATATATTAAATAACCAATTATTAGATACAGCATTTTTTTCATTAACTCCAAGAGTCTTAATTTTTCCAGTATTTCCTGGTGCCAGATAATATGTATCATCTTCAATATTTAAATTGCTCAAAACCGAACGAATTTGTATCGTTATGGTTTCGTTTGAATTTTTTGAAGATTTCCCATAAGCATATGTATTGATACCAATATTTGATTCATCTAATATTGTGTTTGTGATATTTTTACAATCAAAAAATTGATTGATAGATTTTGAATAATATGATACTATTCCAATAGTATTGTCAGAATATAATACTTTCAGTTCTCCACTTTGAGGAAATCCTATTGTAGAATCTACATCAAGAACTGTTGATCCTGTAGATACATTTCCTATCAATTTTGTTTTGGGATGAATTGAGAAATTTCCATATATTGCACCATCAACAATAAGATCTCTATTATACCCAGAATCCAAATTTAGTTTATAATATGAACCAAGTTCAGATGATATTTTTTCTACACTTGCAATTGGTGCATATGATTTTGTTATATTACCATATTCATCTTGAAATAATGTAGAATTTTCAAGATCGTATGGATTGCCAGAAACACTTTCAACAACTAAAGATTTGTATACTTTATATTGAGCATCTGAAGGTCTAAAAAGTTGTTCTTTTGGTTTAATTATACTTACATTTTCCCCATATAATGCTTTAAATAAAATTTTAAATGACTCGTTTGTTCCTTTAACTGAATAAAAATCCTTTATATGTCTAATAAAATTTGATTGGTCTAATTTTACATCAAGATCTCTATTTTCAAATCCTGGTGTTAATTGATATTTTAATTTAGATAGAAATTCTTTTAAAAATAAAGAACTTAGATTTAAAATTTTAGAACCAGCACTATGCTCTGCAGATTCTGATTGTGAAAATACTAGTTCATCTGGTTTGTTTTGTTTTTTATGAGAAGTAATTCCACTAAATCCTCTAATACATCCAGTAAATGTATTAGAAGTTTTTCCTATGTATGTAATAATTTCATCATCAATTTGAAGTAATCCATAAGATTCTGGAAATCCTTCAGTTCCAGTTGATGATTTCACCAAATCAATTGTAATCGTATCATCAATAAATGATATACTTGAAGATAATATTACATAGTCAATCTGATTTGTATTATTGTCTAATTTTGAATATTGATCAATATTCTGTATTAAATCAGCAGGTGCTCCCTGAAACTCTTGAGAAATATAATACTGAGATAAAAATTCAGAAACTAACGGAAACTCATCTCTAACATATTCAGGAAGTTGATTTTTAACAATATTGTTAAATTGAATTCTTTTTTCTACCATTTTAGGATCTTACTAGGTTTCCGTTATTGTAACTTGATGATACTATGTAGTTTGATGCTGAAGGGTCAAGTCCAGAAGATATTTCATCTCTAATCATTTCAAATGTACTATTTGCAATATCCAATTGTAAATACAAATCTTGCAATCCAATTACATCATTTGATTGTGGTACTGCTGAGATTTCAATAATAGTTTGTCCATCCTTCACTTTACCTGATGTAATATTAATGGGATTCAATGTAATTATACCTTTTACATAATCAATTCTACCAACATTTCTTTTTATGATAGTTGGTGTAGAAGAAGATGTATTTGGAACACTGAATAAAAATATAGATCCAGTTTTTTGATTAGAATCTGGTATGTCTGAAAGATATACATCTTGAAGAATATCACTAGTCTTAAATGCAGAAGATTTAATATTATATCCATTCATACTTTTAATATGAAATTGATTACCAAATCCAATTGAATATTCTGCAAATGAATTTAAAGCAACTCTCAAATCTCTTCTCATTTGAATCTTTGTGATATTTGATGTTATTGCTTCGTGACTTTCATCAATTATTTTCAAAAATTTACTATATTTTAATCTTGCCCCATATTTGTTCATCTCAGTTGATTCTGAATATTTATTCGTATTATTCACAATAATAGTTGAAACATATTCAGAACTTGGTGCCAAATTTGTATTATAATAAACTTTTGATTCAACTTCAAGATACAGATATTTAAGATCTAAAATTTCAGGAACAATTCCAGCAACTGCATATTTTTTCAAATCTCGTTTAATATTCTCTTTAATTAGATTTGATAAAAAAGCTCCAATCCTTGGTTTAATACTTATGAAAACTTTACCGTATTGTGGAGGAACTAACTCTTCTCCACCAAATACTGATATTGATTCGGTTTCTGGATATATTTTTGCTGGAATTAATGTTTCATAATCATTTACAGTAAGTGCTCTATTTTGAGATGCGTATATTCTTGGAGCAAATTTTTTAATTGACTCTACAGATTCAATAGATTCTCCACCAGAAGAAATTGATCCAGTAGATAATAAAGATATGCCAGAAGTGATTATATATTCTTGTGAATTGCGATTATAGATCAATCTTCCACTAAATGAGAAATTTGAGATACCATTTGCACTATCCCCATTTGTACTAATATATGATATCTCAATATAACTTCCTTCAGATAATGCTTTACCAAATACATTATCTCCAAAGAATATTTCATATCGTTCATCTTGTATTTCTTGCAAAAAGAAAACTTTAGATTCACCATTTATTTCAAATAGGCTATCTTGATAACTATACTTATTTGATACATTTGTATTCTGACTAGACTTTACAATTACTGAAATTAAATCTGTATCAATTCCACTATTTTGTAAAACAAATTTTTGATTTGGATTATTTGAAGTATATGTAAATGAACTTGATAATAAAATACCTTCATAAACTTTTATATTATCAAATGATGCAATATTATTAATTACAGGAACTGTAATATCATCAAGTATTGAAAATATAAATGATTGATTACCAAACTGATTTGCAGTTGCTGCTACAGGTCCTTTTTTTAATGTTAATGTTGATGGTGAAGGAGTAATGTTTGTAGTATCAACAAAGAAACTTATAACTGCACTTGCTGCTTTTTTTGAACGAGGAACATAACCAATATTTCTTGCAAGTGCAACAACATTTTCTCTGAGTGTTGCACTATCAATAAACAATTCATTTGCCACCATATTTGCATTATATGATGTGATATATGTATTGTATGCCAACACATCAAGAATTGATGATAGATTAGATCCATCAAAATTATAATCTGTAAAATTTGAGTTTGCTCTCAAATAATCTCTAAGAGTAGTTTTTATCTGGTCAAAATCCAGATTTGTAAAATTTACTAATGGCATTTATCTGGTTGGCAGCAAAACGAACTCTAACTGTTGTGCAGGAACATCTGCACCTATTATCTTATATACAATACTCACATCAAATGAATTGCTATCATAATTTGGAACTACATCAACACTAGATAAAGCAACTCGTGGTTCATAATTTTTAATTGAATTTTCAATTTCATTTTGAATTATATTTGCAGATGCACTGTCATTATTTTCAAAAAGTGATCTACTAATTCTAGATCCAAAATTTGGATTAAAAAACTTCTCGCCAGGTAAGGTAAAAACGATATTGCGAATTGAACGTGCAATTGCTGTCTCGTTTTTAAGAGCAATTAAGTCATTATTCAATGGATTATATTGAAAAGTCATACTAAGATCTTTAAACCCTTGACTTACCCTTTCTAGAGGCATTTAATTATTATATCTATGGTTATTTATTCAGTTTTTCTTGACTTCATATAGTGGTTCTGTACCATACTCCCAATCATCATAGTCATCATCATTACGAATTTTTTCGTGAATCTCATTTTGAATTGCAAAATCGTGTTTTTTGGGAGTTAAATCATCATTGTTGATTTCACGAAGCATTTTTGATGAATTTTTTGTATAATCAGTGATTAATTTTTCTGTTCCCCACATTTCTCTCATATAATCTTGATTTCTATCTGATTGTTTGCCCATTGTTTTCTCCTGATTTTGTGAAATCAGAACTTTTAAAGGGGTTTCTATCCCTTTTGAATTAAATCATAATCAGTCTTCGCTAACTTTTTTCTAAATTCCCTTAGTTCTTCTTTTGGTTGAGCTAGAATTAGATTATAAAGTCCATTATTTGTCTTTATATCTTTTATGTAGGTATTATAAGAAGCACAGTCTTCAAAAAATTTCCAATCACTATACTTTTCGTTATAAATTTGCACCCATCTCTGAACCTCCGGAAGGTCAAATGAGTTCTCAATGGCATACACATCACCTGATATCCTTCAACGGGCACGATGGCGCTCGCAGCGCACTCTACAATCAGATATCTTGCTTTTGCTGCAAATGGACAGATAGAAAAATTACCTAATTCCTTTCTTACCTTTGATACTTCTTTAATCCATCTGCGAATGTTTCTTTCAACTTCAGATTGCCTCATTTGCTTTTCTTCAAACGGTTTATTTCTAGAGAGAGACGCGGAACGCCGGTAATTTTTTTATTATAAGTTCTTAAAAATACAAAAAAAAGCATTCAGAAAAACTTCCAAATGCTTTGAAGAATTATTTCTTAGGTAATGTACGCTTATCTGGACGGGACTTACCTCCCTTATGAATCCATTTAACTCCCATTTTACTTACCTTGTCCTCTTAATGGTTTACGTGGTTTGTTTCTGCTAGTTGCAGAATACTTTGTATTCTTTCCATTACCCTGTCGGGTATTCTTTGGATGTGAATCAATACCATCTGATCCACTCAGTGATTTGCGTGTTGCCATAGTTAAATTTCCTCCATTTCAAGTTCATTTGGATCAATATCTTCTCCGGCATAAAATTGTTCGGAGAAGTCTTGAAGAATCTCACTACATTCTTCTGCAGTGAGATTTATATAAATTTTACGACCTTTGTATAAAAGATTGTAAATTTTTTCTTTCATCAGATTACACGAGTCTTCTCGTGCCCAACCCGAATGCGCGGATCGCACCAGATCTTGAAACCTTTCTCAATTGCATCTAAACAGAATGATACATCTTCTCCGCACATATCTTGTACGGCACCCGATTCAAAAACCTGCATCTTCGGCGCGAACCAAGGATATTCAAGATTTTCAAATACTCCCTTCTTAATTAGCACCCATCCGAAACCAGTATAATCAACAGTGAATGGCTTCTTACGCTTTGAGATAGATTCCGTATTTTCGTGATTCATTACACCACCATTCTTACGGAAGTCATCTTCTTCTAACCAATGAGCGACAGAAGTTGTGTAACCATCCTCTGTGGCATACCACCCGGCAGTGATCTCACGTTCTGTGCCATCTTCAGAGAGTGAAAGATCACACAATTGCCAGAACTTCTGTGAATCAAAAACAATATCACTATCAATCCAAAGTTGATAATCATACTGAAGTTTTCCATCCCAGGGAATTTGCTTTGGACCACGTAGTACATTTGCACCAAGACACTTACAACGGGCGAAATTCACCATTGATGAATAGTCTTGAGAAATTTGAATGCTCATTCCATTTTGTACTAAGTCAAAACAAAGTTGTACAAATGCCTTGAGAAATGTAAATGAACATCCACGACCGGGTAAGCAAAATACAATGCTCTTTCCACGCATACGTGCCTTAATCGCATCATAATCCCACTCTTCCTTTTTTGTGGGCTTCGGAGCAGCAGCTTTAACAGTAAATCCTTTTGCCATAATTTGAAATCAATTTCAGTTTAATTTTAGCGTTCTATTTATATTTTGTCAATGTGACATCTCTAAATTTTTCATAACGTCCAGTTCCTCATATGAAAGATCACTCTCAGTTGCTTGGCAGTCTAGTAATTGTGCCAGTAAATTGAGAGTAGACCATTCAATTTTGAACTGCTCCTCTGAAAGAGAGTGTCTGACACATTTATTCTTTACATATATGTGGTATATTTTGTCCATAATTTTTGCGCGATTTTTTTTTTTCGGAAATTTATCGTGTCAACGCATTATATATCAGAGCAAAACAAAAACCAATAACCATAAAAAATGGTCGTGGATATCTGATTATCCATCCGACCAGCAATACTCTCCAAAAATTCCAATAGGGGGTTTTCATAATAAAATTTGGCGAAAATTTTTTTTATTTCAAGTGATATTGAGAGCTCGTTTTGTCACCTCTGTAGGTTAGGAAGGACCCTTTTTTTATATATGGACGGCATCGCCCACCAATAACAATTAAACAACATAACATAATACTGTCCATACACGAACAGTGATTGAACGAATAACTAATCAATCACTGTTGTTTAATTGTAAGAGAACGAACAAGTGATTACCAACGAACTGAGAGATCTTCTACGTAACTATCTACGTGTTCATTTGATTCAAGGTTAAAGAGTTTATTCCAATTAATATCACGAGGATTAAAGTCTTCAAGAACATCAAGTTCCAGAGTAACACGATACTTATGCTTTTGAGTTGACAGATACGAATTGACCATAAGAAACCTCCCAGTAAAACAGAATGAACTTCTTTGATTATAGACCATAACAAACGAACTGTCAATATACGAATATAACAAATCCACCCTTATCTGATACACTTCAAAAAGGGTTAGTAAGTACGAGCTATGTATTATAACAATCAATCAACGTATCAAGTGTTTCTGAGTATGCTGCTCAACGATTTTGTTATGCCGGAGACCGTGTTCAAACTCCCTCTTGTATGATATAGGTTATCTGCTTCATTCTGTCAGATTGTTACCTCTTGGTCCCGTAGGAGAGTTCAAGTGCTGCTCAAACGAATGAGTTAGATGTTTTATTTATACAAGTAAACGAAATCCACAGGTTTATATAAGTTTTCCACAGGACGAATCTTATAAACTATTGCAAACACTCAGATAATTATAAAATCTGTGGAAAACTTATATGTGTGAACTCTGACAGTCCCTCAGGGGGTATTGACATTATGCGGCGAGTGTGTTATGATACGCAGTCTAAGATAACAACATAAACAGACATAAAAAGAATAATAACACTATCGAAACTCAGAGATACATAAGTTTTCCACAGACCTGTTGAATACTCAATACATTAAATATAACATTATCATTATATTACATTATAATAGTACATACAAACACATATACAATTAATTCATCCGAGTTAATTGATTACGAATATCAAACACTTCCATATCATCCATATCAATCATATCCATATCAACTGTTTCAAACTCATTCAGATTAACTATTCCATTCTCATACAATGGAGCATATGTAAGTTCATTGTATTCATCAAGTGAGAATACACAACCGTATCCTTCTTTGTAGATCATATTCATTTAGTGTGCTCCAGTTCTTGTTTGATTTGTTTGAGATTCATTCCTGCCCAAAGATCAAGGGCAATATCTGCTTTTTGAATTGCAGTCCAAAGTTTAGGATGATCTCTCCAATCTACAACATCCTCATCAATTGCTATAAGCAAATCAAGAATACAGATTTTATAGAGTTTTTCTGTTTCAGTCATTTGTTGATCTAATTGATCGTTAGTCATTAGAAGCGAATGATAGGGTGGTCTACATCAAGCACCTGACATTCTTCAGTTGCGAATACAAACTCTACATTGAGTTGATAATACTCATCTGTGTCAGTGTCATAAACAGCAACATCAGAGTTCAGTTGTTCTTCGTTGAGTTTTTGAAGTTCAGAAAGAAGTTCTTTGTAAGTCATTTGATAGTAATGGTTTGATTTTTAATTTGACAAATACGAGAAAGATTATTACCAGCAAGAGCAACTTGAATGAAACTATAATTACTATTACATTCTTGATTAAGTGCTTGTTGTGTTACGATTACACGACTCACATCAACAATAGAAGCAACTAAAAGAATAACACATCCAACAATAGTAAGAATTTGAGTGGGATTGTTTTTCATTTGATTTACTTTGATGAAATTAGTTTGGCAGGTGAACCACAAGAGCGATAGAAAATTACCATTCTTTGTGCTTCATCAAGTGTAGGAAATGTTTGGATTCTCCATTCACAATTGTTGTAAGGAACCTGATAAGTGATTTGATACATTTGATTCAAGCTCCTTGAAGTTCTTTGATGATTGCATCTGCCTTAAGTGCTAGAGTATCTACTTTCTTCTTTGCAGGTAAGATTACATTTGCCTCAGGAACAACGTTGTTTGTATCTACTTGGGAATTAGTACCCATTGGGGCATTGGATTGTATTGTAGAAGGTGTGAGAGAGTTTAGAACACGTTCTGCCCTTTCTTTCAGCATATCTTCTTTCTTCTTCTTATTCCGAATTGCAAGTTGTTGATTTGGTGTCATCACTCTACCTTGTGCTTGTAGTTCAGCAATACGTGCCCAACGTTCTTGTTTTTGTTCTTCAGTCTTAGTGATGTTGTTCATTTTGTTTTGGATTGTCTGTTTGACTGATTACTTCGTAATCATAGCACGGAAAAGGGGTCTCTGCTCATTTATTGTGCCAGTGCTACAACTGGCACATCGTATCATTGGACTCATGTGAGACAGATTATACTATGCACCGCATGATTTAAGCAAATACAGAAACTAATGGGTTGAATTTGTAACCATAGTTACCTTCAACTGCTTCATATACAACTACCTTCTCACCATTACATTCAACACTCCAATCAAGTGCATTTTCCTTTGCATCATCAACATTATCATACCACTCGGCATCAGACAAATCAAAAGAAACAGGACAACAAACAAAAGCAGTTTCAGTCATTAGGTCTCTCCTTTGGTTTCGATTACTCCGTAATCATAGCACGGAAAAGGGGTCTCTGCTCATTGATTGTGCCAGTACGATTAGTGGCACAAGGGATCTTAATTCTTTCTCACAAATACATATCCATTGGTGAAGTATAAGTTTTTTTCTTCTTCAATCTCTTCCCAACTTAATTCACAATCGTTTTCTTCGTTGTATATTTCTATAAACTCTTCTTCATCATCAAATGCTCCTAAAAAATATAGGTCAAAGCATTTTAAATCATTCAAATCAAATCTATTCAGAAACTCTGAAAGTGCCCCAAGTCCGTGATTATACTCAATCTCGGCAAAATCTTTCCAATACTTATCAATATTATCTTTTACATTGAATTCATTGCAATATTCACTTACAAAATCATCAAAAATATCAGTTTGCTCTTCTTTTATTTGATACTCTTCAATTAAAGTTTTCAAGGATTTCATAATTAATTTGTTAGGTGAGGTTGTTAATGTACTTTCGTAGTAAATGTCTTCCCTTTTCTAAGGGATAATTCTTATCTAAAACAAGAATTAATTCTTCAATCAAATCGGAATATGCGATTGGCATTCTTAAATGTTTTGTATCGCCCGAGTTCTTGTATTTTGGCTGAAATACCATAGTTCTATATGTAACACATATATTATGTAGTAACTATCTCACCTTGAACAAACACAACATCTACAAGTCCTTGAATCTTTTTTGCAATCTGATCACCATATCCATTAGAAACTGGAATGATAATCTTACCATATGGCTTCTTGTAAAACTCAAACTGTCCAGGTTGTAGTTGTTTGTTTTGTATTGCACTCCGATCTTCTTGCGATACTCGTATCACTCTACCAATCGTTTGAAGCATCTCAATCGTAGGAAGATTACGCAACATAATACAATGCGTCAGTCCAGGCACATTGATACCCTCAGACAAAATAGAATAATGAAACACAATCA